>Ga0206127_1004687_pt1 | contig 11910 bp, 8 predicted proteins | sample Helgoland_Spring_6_FD_148646 | JGI IMG/M metagenome (GOLD analysis project Ga0206127, IMG submission 148646) | Pelagic subsurface seawater microbial communities from Kabeltonne, Helgoland, North Sea - Helgoland_Spring_Bloom_20160419_1 | ecosystem: Environmental > Aquatic > Marine > Epipelagic ...
TCGAATGGAGTTATACGGTTCTGGCAAAGCTGAAGAGCGAATTCGCACCTCGGCCAGTCTCGGTTTTATTCAAACATGGCGGACTGCATCCCCGACTGAAGGAAGACCATATTGTGTTTTATGGCAGTGAGGGCGCGATCTATATTTCTGGTCACTATGGATCGGGGCCACTTCATCATTACGGTGCCGACCGTCAGTGGACGGAACTGTCGTTACCTGAGGATATTGCCGCGAATATTCCCGACGTTGATGGGGATACAGAGCGCAATTGGCGCTATCTCATTCGAGAATTTGTCAAAGATATTCAAGGCGAAGATGTGCCGCCCTACCAGACCTTTCGAGAAGGCAGCCAATATCAGCGATTGATTGATGTGATTCGCGAAAATGATTGCTGGGTTGATGTCTCCAAACTGCCAAGCCTTGACGCCTCATGAATTACGACTATCTGGTTATTGCGGGTTATTTTGTGCTCATTATGGCCATTGGCGTGGCGTTCAAAAAAATGGCTGCAAAATCAACCAGCGACTATTTTCGAGGTGGTGGCAGAATGCTGTGGTGGATGGTCGGGTCTACGGCCTTCATGATGCAATTCTCGGCCTGGACATTTACCGGTGCGGCGGGCAAAGCGTTTACAGACGGGTTTGCGGTCAGCCTCGTTTTCTTTGCTAATACATTCGCCTACTTTTGTGGATGGGCTTTCTTCGCGCACCGTTTTCGTCAAATGCGGGTGGATACACCAACACAGGCTGTGGGTCGGCGATTTGGCAATGAGAATGAGTTGTTTTTTTCCTGTGCTCTAATTGTATTTACCATTTTGAATGCCGGTATTTGGCTCAATGCCTTAGGTGTTTTTTCTAGCGCAGTGTTTGAAGCTGACATAAACCTCACCATCATTTTTATTGGTTTTGCCGTCGTATTCATCTCCGTACTTGCCGGGGCCTGGGGGGTTGTCGCATCTGACTTCGTGCAGACCTTGACCGTGGCCGTAGTCTCAGTTGCCTGCGCGATTGTGGCGCTGGTTAAAGTGGGCGGCCCTGTCAATTTGGTAAAGGACTTTCCTGTGGACTTTGTGATGGGCCCAGACATGAACTACGGGCTTCTATTGGTGGGCACATTTGTCTTCTTTCTCGCCAAGCAGCTCATTACCATCATGAACATGCATGACGCTTTTCGATTTCTAAACGCAAAAGATTCGGTCAACGCCCGGAAGGCTGCACTACTGGCGATGACGTTAATGGGTGTGGGTAGCATTATCTGGTTTATTCCACCTTGGGCCTCGGCCATTCTCTACCCAGATGCGGCAAGCGCCTATCCGGAGCTGGGAAATAAAGCTGCCGATGCAGTCTATTTAGTGTTTGCCCGCAATGCGATGCCGGTGGGAACCGTCGGTTTGCTGCTGGCCGGATTGTTTGCCGCAACCATGTCTTCCATGGACTCGGCCCTCAATAAAAACTCGGGCATTTTTATCCGCAGCATTTATCAGCCCTTTTTAGAAAAACGCCACAGGACCGTCAGCGATGCCTCGCTGGTTAAAATGAGTAAAATTCTGAGTCTCGTTAGCGGCATCCTAGTGACCGCTCTAGCGCTGTATTTTAAGTCTCTAAAAGAACTGAGTCTGTTTGACCTGATGATGTCACTGTCAGCGATGATCCAGGTGCCAATTCTTATTCCCCTACTTCTCGGTCTTTTGATCAAAAAGACGCCAAGTTGGGCGCCTTGGGTTACCGTTTTTCTTGGCCTCTTTGTATCCTGGTTCATGCTCAATATTTTGACCCCGGAGGTGTTTGCCGGATGGTTAGGGCTAGACCCTTTTACACGTCGTGAAGCCACCGATATGAATCTTATTCTGACCATTGCCGGGCAGGTGTTTATCACTGGCGGATTCTTCTGCTTTACAACGTTGTTCTACAAAGAAACCACCGATAAATATGCCCCCCGCACCCAACATTTTTTCGAAGATCTCGAAACCCCGGTGATCGCAGATTTCGAGCAGGACGAATACGACCAGCAGCAACGGCATAAGTTGGGAACCATAGCCACCTGTATGGGACTTGGTATCTTCTTGATGGTGCTGATTCCCAACCCTATTTGGGGACGTACAATTTTTGCTCTCTGTGCAGTGGCTATTATCCTCATTGGGCTTTTACTTAAACGCAGTGCAAGAGGTGCGCCCGCGTTGGCGTCTCAAAAATGATGACTATAATTACTAAAGCCAATACCGCGCGCTTATTTCTGGCGCTGCTGTTTACGTCCATAAGCCTATACGCCGCCGTAACAGCGGCCGACGGCTCGGTCAGGCTCAGCCAGGGTATTGATGAATCCTCCGGCGGGGATGCCGCGTTCATCATCAGCACCCCATCAGGTACCTACTATCTTGAAAAAACCGGTGGTGGCCTTTCGAGTCTGTTAGACCAAGACGGTGTGGATTGGCTGGGCTTTCACAAGGCCCCAGGGTCGGCCCATAAAGGAGAATATCGCGGCTTCCCCAATGCCGTACACCGCCAGGATGGCAATTATTTCCATGCAATGAATCAAGGCACCGACCCGTCAAGTGCTGTTGTGGATATCCAAACAGATAATCACGTGCGTATTAGTTTTACCTCGGAAAATGGTCTGTGGGAGGCTCAGTGGGATTTCTTCCCAGACCGCTGTGATTTCACCATGAGCAAGGTCAGCCCTGGCTATAGATACTGGGTACAATACGAGGGCGTGCCCGGTGGGAGTATGGACAGCACCGACTACTGGTATGCGTCGAGTGACAGTCTGGCCCATCCTATAGATGAGCATCACGAGGGTGATTTGCCAGGGCCGGAATGGTTCGCTTTTGGCGATCAAACGTCACCAAGGGTGCTTTATATGCTGCACCATGAAGATGACAATCATCCGGACGATTACGTCGATCGAGCAGATATGACCGTATTTGCCTTTGGTCGCCAGGGAAAAGAAAAATACCTTACAGCGGCGCAGACCTTCTCCATTGGCTTTATCGAATCTACCCAACGTACTGTCATTGAGAATACAATAAAAAAAGTCCTCGATTAGATCGGTGCAATCCACTACCTCAGTAAATTGGAATACCCAACCCTTATACAAAACTGGACGATGAGTTTTGTTGTATTCGTTTTGACGCTTCCTCAAGCGGCCTTAAATTTCGGAGACAATACCCCTCCAGAGAACAAACAGGCCCTCGCTAGATACTTATCCCTTTAATAAGGCTCGCGTTAACAAGACACCGGCTAAAGGATCAGAGTAAGGATCAGAGTAATGCAAATCGGTTGACTCAGTTTGGGCCCTGATGGTCAGCTAGTGGTTGTTGACAGCCGCAGATATTGCCCCGGCTCTGCAAGCTGCACTGGATAACTGGGAAAGCTGTAAAACACCACTACAGGAACTCCTCGCGCAGTTGGAAACTGGTCAGACAACCGGCCAAGCTTTTACCGCTTTTTACCGCTGGGGCCTATGTACACATAGCCCTGCTTGATCACAGCTGTTCTGGTTAACTGACTCAATCGTGCTTATCCAAATGCCAATATTTGGAAAGACTCCAAACCAAGCGGCCAAAATCTGGCAATCACCCTCACCCCCACTAAAAATATACAGCAGACAAATAAACTTCAAACCCCAAGGTGGGGTTTTTGGCCTGTAAACAGTCTTATCTATTAACAATGCACTCACAAACCACCCTCGGGCTCTCTGTAGGCGGTTCGTGAGATTTTGTGTTTATCTTCTATAACTATCTTAAATGGACTTCCTATGACTGATATCAATTGGCACGAGCGCCTAAAAAACACCCCTTTGTCTGTTTGCAACCTAATTAATGGTGAGTTCTCTGCGCCTCAGGGCGACAAAATCATTGAAAAATACGCGCCCCATAATGGCAGCCTTTTATATAGCTTTGGTGAAGGCACAGCGCAGGAAGTTGATCTGGCCGTTGCCTCAGCTCGCAAAGCTTTTGATGACGGTCGCTGGCGCAATAAGTCGGTGGATGAGCGGCAGGCGATCTTAAATAAGCTAGCTGATCTTGTCGAAGAAAACTGCGAACAATTTGGTTTGTTTGAATGCCTGGATGTGGGCAAGCCGATCATGATGGGCGTACATGATGATGTTGGCCGTGGTGTTGGTCAGCTGCGCGGTGCCGCAGCGGGATTAGATAACCTACTTTTGCCGTCTGGCGTGAGTGGTAACGATATGGCTTATCAGTACCGCAAGCCGGTTGGTGTTGTGGCGGGTATTGTGGGTTGGAACTACCCCTTGGCTCTGGCGGCGGGAAAAATTGGCCCTGCCTTGGCTATGGGCAATAGTATTGTTTTAAAACCCTCTGAATTTACGTCGCTCTCGGCTATTCGACTGGCTGAACTAGCCCTTGAAGCCGGTGTGCCACCTGGTGTCATTAATGTTGTTCACGGCTCTGGCGCCACTGTGGGTGCTGCGCTTTCCAGTCATATGGATGTGGATATGATCACGTTTACCGGCAGCAGTGCTACCGGCAAAGTGATTATGGCAGCGGCGGGCAATTCGAATATGAAACGTGTGCACCTTGAGTGCGGCGGCAAGTCGGCAAATATTATCTTTGAGGACTGTATCGCCGATATTGATCATGTGGTGGCCTCTTCGGTTTATTGGAGTTTTCCCAACCAGGGTGCGCTCTGTATTACCGGCTCGCGACTGTTAATACAGGAAAGTATTAAAGACGAGTTTATGGCTAAGATGCTTGAAGAAACAGCCAAAATAAAGCCTCAGGATATTTTGGATCCAAGCTGTGAATTTGGCGCAATGATGAACGAGGCACATATGAACAAGGTGCTCGGCTATATCGACAGCGGTAAATCAGAAGGCGCTAAGCTTCTGTGTGGTGGCAATCAGGTCAATAAGGACAGCGGCGGTTTTTATATAGAGCCAACCATATTTGACAATGTCACCATGGACCACCGCATTGCTCGGGAAGAAATTTTTGGACCTGTGCTATCGGTATTCTCATTTAAAGATGAGGCGGAAGCTCTCGCTATCGCCAATGACACCCGGTTTGCACTAGCTGCCCATGTCACCACAAGAGACCTTGGCCGCGCCCACCGTATGGGTCAGCAGTTAAACGCTGGAATGATTATGATTTCTGGCAGCGCCAATGGAATAGGTGGCTTTGTTAATCTGGGTGTGGAACCGCAAAAAGAATCGGGTATGGGCTTTGAAGGTGGCCGTGCTGGGCTTGAGGCTTATAGCGTGGCTTCTTCAATTCATATGTTTATCTAGTTAAACCGTCTCAATTATGAGCAGCCCATTTTGGCGAAAGTGGGCTCGAGGATAAGGAAATCTTAATGTCAGTATCAAAGCCATTGAATGATCTGCAGGCTTATGCCGAGCAATTTATTCAGGACCATAAAATCCCCGCAATTTCTGTGGCAATTTGGAAAGACAACAGGCTCACCACAGCCGCTGCAGGTTGTTTAAACCAAGATACAGGTGGGGTAGCCACGACAGAGTCGATTTTTCAGATTGGCTCAATTACTAAAGTTATGACCACCAGCCTAGTAATGCAATTGGTGGACGAGGGTAAGGTAGATTTAGATAGGCCGGTTAAGCATTACCTTCAGGATTTTATGATTGCCGATGCAGAGGCAACCCGCACTATTACGGTACGGCATTTACTCTGTCATATCAGTGGTATAGCCGGTGACTATTTTCCCGATGACAGTGGTCAACAGGGCAATTTAATTGCGCGCTATGTAGACCGTTGCAGCCTTTTACCACTGGTTCATCCGGTAGGCGAAATGTGGTCTTATTCCAATGCCGCCTTTGCTATTGCTGGGCGACTTGTGGAGGTGGTTAGAGGTATTAGCTGGTATCAGGCAATGCAAGACTATCTTTATGCGCCATTGGGAATGGACCAAGCTATTGTTGACCCTAAAGATATGATTCGTTTTAGCACCGCCGCCGGTCATATTTATGAGGGTAATAATACCGATAGCTGGATTGTCCCCAAGCAGCCTTTTCTTACTATGGGTCAAGCACCTGCTGGCACCACACCAGCAATGACGGCTGAGAATTTGATTCGCTTTGCCCGCGCCCATATGGAGAACGGCTTTAACCAGCAAGAGCAATCATGGTTATCTACTGGGTCCATCGCTGATATGCAAAAGTCCCAGATGGAGCTGCCAAAAGCGTCGCAAATTAGCGCTAAGCACACGGGTCTAGGTTGGGGTATTACTGAATTTGATAATCCGCCATTACGGGTGTTGAGTCATGGCGGTGGCACTAATGGATTTTTATCTATGTTGCAGCTGATTCCTGAACAAAATGCTGCATTTTCTGTGCTGATCAATGGCTTTAGGCCCTCGGCCATTGAAGCCTTAACCGGTGAACTATTAGGTGCTTTGGCCGATATTAAATTACAGCAACCTGAGCCCTCTAGCCAAAAACCGATAGCCGAACTTAAACAGATTGCAGGGGTTTATGAATCCTTTGATACGTTGATAACAGTGACTGCTACAGCAGACAAACTGCAGGCAACTATCGTTTATAAAATTGACCCGTTGCCGCCGTTGGATCTTGATTTGCGCCATGTGGAAGAAGGCTGTTTTGCCCCCTATACCAAAGAGGGCAATCGTTGCCCTAATGTGGTGTTTGTAAAGCCGGATAAAAACGGCGTTCCCCAATACATATTTAACGGCGGCAGATTAAGCCGACGGCTATAAAGTAAGTTAAAAAAAGTAAGTTAAAAAACTCTATTTTAAAGGAAGCAGTAATGGCAAAAAAACGACTGTATATTTCAGCCGATATCGAAGGTATAGCCGGTGTAGTCAGTGGTGAGCATATGTCTCCCGCTGGTTTTGAATACCAGCAGGCGCGGGAATGGTATACCGCCGAAGTTAATGCCGCCTGCGAGGCCGCTTTTAATAATGGTATTGATGAAATTGTGATGAGCGATTCCCATGGTAATGGCCAGAGCCTGCTGATCGACAAGTTACCGGAGAAGGTTCAGCTGGTGCGTTCATGGCCGCGACCTCTGTGTATGATGGAAGGTGTTCAGGAGGGGGATTTCGTAGGTGCTATGTTGATTGGCTATCATGCCGGCGCCAGTGATCTGCGCGGAGCACTGCGCCACACACTACACGGCGGCGCGATAACTGAAGTGCGCCTAAATGGCCAAATTGCCTCTGAAACTGTAATCAGTGCAGCAACTGCGGCGCACTATGGTGTGCCGACTATTATGGTGGCCGGGGATGATGCCTATATAGAACATGCGCAATCAGTACTGCCAAATGTTGAGGGTGTAACCACCAAGTGGGCGGTTTCATTGACCAGTGCGCGAATGCTAATGCCCAAAGTAGCGCAAAAACTGGTGGCAGAGGGCGTGGCCAATGCACTCTCTAGATTGGGTGATTTTAAAGTCCAGCGTCTGCCGGAAAATATTGTTCTTGAGGTGGTCTGTATGCAACGCAAAGCGGCGGAGCTCTTGGATTATCTGCCTAATGTTGAGCGTACTGATGCCTATACGATTAAGTTTGTGGGTAAAGATATGATTGAAGTGGCGAAGTTTTTACAGTTCATCTTGGCTAGTGGGTCTTTAACGCCCTCATAAGCATTATCAATTAATTATAAGACGGAGAACTTTATGTTAGGGAAAGCTTTTGCAAACTGTATTCTTATTTCGCTTATTAGTCTCACCGGATGCAGTATGCACAGTGCACAGAATACCGCACTAGATAATGCTGAAGACAAATCTAAATCTGCGCCACAAGAGGATAACTCAGGGGTTATACATATTAATGCCTTCGATTTACCGCTGTCAGGTCTGATGACTGATGAAAGTAAAAAGGCCATAGATAATCAAAAAAAGGTAATGAAACAATGGGCAGAAACTGCAACTACCTGCCCGTTAGTGACCGAGGTTGAATTAGCAGAAGTTGCCAAGGCGAGAGAGTGTAACAGGGCCAATTTTTATGCGTCTCAATTCTATAAAGATTTAGTTGCTCGCTATGCAGTAGATATAAAGTCTCAAATGATAGACGGCGTTTATACAGAGGTATTTACCCCGAAGGCAGGTATTTCGGCAGGCAATAAAGAACGAATACTTATCAATTTGCACGGTGGCGGTTTTATAGGGGGCTCTCGCTCTGGCGGCCAAATGGAATCAATTCCAATATCTGCGTTAGGTAAAATCAAAGTTATCAGCGTTGACTATCGTATGGCTCCAGAATACCGATTTCCAGCTGCAAGTGAAGATGTGGTAGCGGTTTATCGCTCTTTATTGAAAAAGGTCAAACCGGAAAACATTGGAATCTACGGTTATTCAGCTGGAGGTGTTCTAACCTCTCAAGCTATTGCTAGTTTCCAAGCCGAAGGACTGCCCTTACCAGCGGCGATAGGAATGATAGCTGGTGCGGCAAGTGATTGGGACGGCGACCTTATGCATTTTGGAGGGGCAATTATTGATTACGATCTTTTTGCAGAGCCCCCTGTGGACTACTTCGAGGGAGCAGATATGTCGAGCCCACTAGCACGCCCATCTAATTCAGATGCTGTGTTGTCAAAATTTCCTCCTTCTCTTTTAATCAGTGCAACCCGCGATTTTGCTTTAAGCAATGTAATACACACTCATCGTCAATTGACCCGTCTTGGGGTTGAGGCGGACTTGCAGTTATGGGAGGGCATGGATCACGGATTAATTGCAGCCCATTACACGCCAGAGGGGCGCGAAGCCTACGATGTAATTGTAAAGTTTTTTGATCAGCACTTGGGAAGGTGATGTGCTGATGGCGCGTTATTTGGATTGGCAGTAATAAACGGTTGTATTTGACAGGCTTAAAAGGACTTTAAATGAATCTGAACAAACTAGAAAAAATTATTCGCACCCTTATGCGCAAACGGCATACCCCGGGTATGGCCATTGGCATTATTAAAGACGGCGAGACTATTTATACCAATGGTTTTGGTGCCCGAGATTTAAAAAACAATCTGCCTATGAACGCCGATACGCTTATTGGTATTGGCAGTATCACTAAGTCATTTACCGCTTTTGCGATTATGAAGTTGCAGGAGATGGGAAAGTTGTCGCTGGATGACAGTGGGTCTAAGTTTTTGGATGCCGAGCCATTTAAGTCTCGGCCTCAGATTAAAATTCGCCACATGTTATCGCACTCCTCTGGAGTGCCTTCTCTGGATGCGGGAATGCTGTCTTTTGCTTTTGCCTTTGATGATTACAGCGGTCTCTATCCGGCTACTAGCCGAGAGGACTTTTTGGCCCATATGGCCGATGCTGAAGAGTTTATTATCTTCGAGCCCGGTGAAAAGTTTTTTTATAACAATGATATGTATACCTGTCTCGGTTTTATTATTGAACAGTTATCGGGCATGAGTTTTGAAGAATTTATCCAGCGTGAGATTTTGCAGCCCGTTGAGATGACACGCGGTGTTATGACTCAGGAGGGGCTGGATAAGGATCCGGATAACAATACTATGACCGGTTATCTGTTTGAAAGCAGAGAGGGAAAAGCAGCTGCCAAAGCCAGTGCGGTGCCCATAGGTGGGCACGTTCAGGCGCCGGGTGGACTCTATGTGTCTATGGCTGAAATGCTTAACTATGCCCAATGCATGATCAACGAGGGTGAGTTTAATGGCCACAGGCTTTTGTCGAGCGAGTCGGTTGCGGCTATTTTTTCTGGTGAGATTGTTACCCCCTATGGTGCCGGGGATGCCCCGGAATACGGCTTGGGTTGGTCGATAGAGGCCAAGTCTGAAGAGATGCCCTATACGGTGATTCATCACGGTGGCGGCATGGGTACCAGCAATTCATTTTTGATTTTGGTGCCGGAATTAAATCTGGGTATTGTCGCGGCTGAAAATGCCGGTACTGGTATTACTCCGGTCGTTTGTCGTGCAGCAATATCATTGGCTTTGGGGCAGGACCCAGAGGCAGAGGTTGAGGATTTACGTCTGGGACTGGCTTTGGATGAAATAGAGGGCTGCTATAAATCTCAATACGATATGTACGAACTAAAAGTCTCGCGAGTAAACAATGTACTGCAAGCAGACCTGCAAACCGATGATGGCTCTTTTAGTTTTCCGCTGCTGGTTAAGGATCTCGATAACCTAGAGTTTTCGACCTATTCTTTAAAGGCCGGTAATAAGGCTGCGGTGGTTTTTTACCGCAATAAAACCTCGGGTGCAGTTGAATTTGCAGCCTATGATCGATTTCTCTATCGCAGAGTCTAGTCGAAAATTACGATTTTTCATGGAGTGAACAATGCCAGTGACAATAGAGTTAAAAACCCCTTATCTTATATTTTTAGGTGATGTGCCATCTCAGGTGTTTGCCAAAACAGCACTGGGTCTGGCGCAGTGGGCACCTGATATCTGTGTGGCGCAACACCGCTTTAGCGACTGTGAAATTGACGCTGGCTTGCCAGATATGTCAATTGCCGAGTCGGTAGCGGCTGGGGCTAAGAGTTTACTGATTGGTTCGGCCCCGGTGGGTGGCGCCATTCAGGATAATTGGATTCCGTCGTTACTGCAGGCCATTGATGCGGGTATGGACATAGTTAGCGGCCTGCATACCAAGTTATCGGATTACCCAGAGTTAAAAGAAGCGGCGGCCAAAGCGGGTGTTCGCTTAATAGATGTGCGCGTACCGCCAGAAAATCTGCCTATTGGCAATGGAGAAAAACGCTCAGGTAAACGCCTATTGGCCGTGGGTACTGACTGCTCTGTGGGTAAAAAATACACCACGTTGGCCATTGCCAAAGCCTTAAAGGCACAGGGGGTCGACAGCGATTTTCGCGCGACGGGCCAGACGGGCATTATGATTTCTGGCAGCGGTATGCCTATTGATGCGGTGGTATCAGACTTTATTGCTGGAGCGGCCGAGAGCCTAAGCCCAGCCAATAAGGTTGACCACTGGGATATTGTTGAGGGGCAGGGGTCATTATTTACCCCAGCCTATGCTGGTGTGAGCCTGGGCTTGCTTCACGGCACCCAACCAGATGCCATTGTTGTCTGCCATGACCCGTTGCGAAAGCATATTGTCGGCTGCCCAAACCATCCTATTCCCCATGTGCAAACCTGTATTGAGACTAACCTGATGTTAGCGCGGCTGACCAATCCGCGGGTCAAATGTGTCGGCGTGAGTGTGAATACCTCAGCGGTGCCAGAGCAGGATCGCAAGGCATTGCTCGAGCAGTTATCCAAGCAGACCGGACTGCCTTGTGTGGACCCTATTGTTGATGGGGTTCAACCCATTATTGACCGACTGTTAACCACTTTTCCTTTAAAAAAGGTGCGTCCCGAAGAGACTCATCTTGCCAACCAAACCACGGACGGAGAAACCGCCTAATGATTATTACTAGTATTGATATATATAAAATTAATATGCACTTCCATCACCCTTTAAAAGTAGCCATTGGCGTTACTGAAGCTGTGGGTAATGTGGCGATTAAAATCACCACTGATACCGGCTTAGAGGGTTGGGGTGAGGCGAGTCCCTGCTGTCCCTATATAACCGGTGACTTGCAAGAGACTGGCTATGCAACGGCTGAACATTTAGCGCGTTTAATTGTGGGCAAGAACCCTCTCGCGATTGAAAATCGTATGACAGAAATTAATCGCTATATGGTGGGTGAATCATCTACCCGAGCAGCATTTGATATGGCGCTTTACGATATTGCTGCCAAGGCGGCGAATATGCCGCTGTACCAATTTTTGGGCGGTGAGCAACGTGAGATTAGAACTGATTTAACCATTGGCTGGCAGGATACCATTGAGCAAACCAGAGAGAGGGCTCAAGCAATTTTGGATCAAAACTTTGATGCGATTAAGCTTAAAGTTGGCCGACCTGGCCTTGAGGATGTGGCTCATGTAGCTGCCGTGCGGGAGCTGGCTGGCCCCGATATTCAGATTAAAATGGACAGCAATCAGGGT
>Ga0206127_1004688_pt1 | contig 11909 bp, 8 predicted proteins | sample Helgoland_Spring_6_FD_148646 | JGI IMG/M metagenome (GOLD analysis project Ga0206127, IMG submission 148646) | Pelagic subsurface seawater microbial communities from Kabeltonne, Helgoland, North Sea - Helgoland_Spring_Bloom_20160419_1 | ecosystem: Environmental > Aquatic > Marine > Epipelagic ...
AAACTTTAACCACACCCTCTGTATGCCCATGAGCTGTATCTATAATTACAGCATCTACTCCTGCATTTACCAATGCAGTTGCTCGTTCAACAACATCTCCCGTAACACCTAATGCTGCAGCTACTCTTAATCTTCCATAAGAATCTTTATTTGCAATTGGTTTTTGAGTAACTTTAGTAATGTCTCTGAACGTAATTAATCCTTTTAATTTATATTCAGCGTCAACAATTAACAGTTTTTCTATTTTATTCTTTTGTAAAATTGCTTCAGCATCTTTCAGCGAAGTGCCAACATCTGCAGTAATCAAATTCTGACTTGTCATTACCTCAACAATTGGTCTACTATTGTTGTGCTCAAAACGTAGATCTCTATTTGTTACAATACCTTCTAATCGGCCTTTTTTATCAACCACAGGAATACCTCCAATACTATGTTCGCGCATATTATTCTTGGCGTCAAGAACTACAGCGGTTAATGGTAAAGTAACAGGGTCTAAAATCATTCCACTTTCAGCACGTTTCACTTTTCTCACTTCTTGAGCTTGTTGCTCAATAGTCATGTTTTTATGCAAAACTCCAATACCACCTTCTCTAGCAATTGCAATTGCCAACGCAGATTCGGTAACCGTATCCATAGCTGCTGATACGATAGGAACGTTGATAGTAATATTTCTAGTAAATTTTGTCTGGATTATTACCTCTCTTGGAAGCACTTTAGAAAAAGCTGGGACTAATAAAACGTCATCGTAAGTAAGACCTTCTCCTAAAATTTTGTTGTGATGTGATGTCATGTTGCAATTAGTATATAATTGCATGCAAATTTACAATTAAAATATGACTTTGTTGTCTGCAACAATTTAATTTATGCTTAATAAGATATATTTAGCACTAATTAATCTTATCATATTGACTTTGCCAAGAATATTCACTGAAATTTTTACCTGAACTACCGCAAAGAATAAAAACCATTCCAACAGCACCTTTAAAGTAAAACATAAACAGCATTAATAAATAACCAAAACTAGCTGGTTTTGTAAAAAAGAAAGGATACGTTATTGCTGTACAAATAATACTAATAAAAGCCAATGCAATTCCTAAATTCTCAATATTTTTTATAGACCAATATTTTAACTTTCTAGAAGGGTGTACATCATTTCCCCATTTATGTATTAAATAATAAAATCCATTACCCATTGGAGCAAATAATAATGGGTCGTCTGCCTTTCTTAATTTAAAAACATCCATAGGTGCCGCAATTTTAAAACCTTCTAACTTTATACCATGGATATTTTGCAATTCTTTAATTTTAGTAACAGCCTCTAAAGGATAGTTATCTTTGAAATAAACAGTGTCTAAAAAACGAAGCCTATAATCAACGCAAATCGTTTTAATATCAGATATATGAAAAATGGCATTAGTATCTAACTCATCAAAAATAAAGTTGTTTTTTGATGCACTTGATTCAGATTTCAACTTATATAAAACTGTTTTGTTATCAACATCAACCTTTTTAAAAATATCATGATAAAAATTCATTATATTTTCTTCAGGAATCCATTTGTCTCTTTGCTTCTCTAACTCACTTTTTAAATTTATAACTTTAAACATATCATTAATTTAGCTAAACAAAAATAAGAAAAAAGGTGTATGGAATTCAAAGCATAAAAGTGAACCTGTTTTATTTAGATAAAATCTAAATAAAATATTTTTTATATATAACAGTCTATAAATTATATTTTAAAAGCATCAAATAACAATGATACATATTCACAATTAGGTTTTTTAAATACTTCGTCTGTATTTCCATGTTGTAATAAATTTCCTTTTTGAAGTACCAAAATTTCATCAGAAATTTTTAAAGCATCTTTAATATCATGAGTAACAAATATGGCAGTGGTATTTGTTTTTTTTAAAATTTCTTTGATATCACTCCTTAATTGTTGTCTTAAAATAACATCTAAATTACTAAAAGGTTCGTCTAAAATTAATAACTCTGGTTTAGGTGCAAGTGCCCTAGCTAAGGCAACTCTTTGTTGTTGGCCACCTGATAATTCGTGAGGAAACCTTTTTTCAAAGCCTTCTAAAGCTACTAAATCTAAAACTTCTGTTACACGTTCTTTTTTATTTTTAGAAATACCAAATGCAATATTATCAAAAACTGTAAAATGAGGAAATAAGGCATACTCTTGAAAAACCATTCCTATATTCCTCTTTTCTGGTTCAATAAAAATTGTATTAGAAGAAAGTATATTATTCTTAAAAACTACAGACCCATTATTTTGTGTTTCTAAACCTGTTATTATTCGAATTAATGTAGTTTTACCGCTTCCACTTTCTCCAACCAAAGCTAAAATTTTACCTTTACTTAAAGAAAATGATATTTCATTTAAAGCTTTAACTTTTCCTGTACTGAAAGTTTTTGTTAACTTTTTAAGTTGTAAAATAGGATTACTCATTTTAAGATTTAGATATTAATCTGTTTAAAAATACAATTGGTAAAATACCAGTTAAAATAATAAATAAAGACGGCAACGCAGCCTCTGCTATTAATTCATCACTAGCATATTCGTATGCTTTTACTGCCAAAGTATTAATGTGATATGGCTTTAAAATTAGTGTTAATGGCAGCTCTTTCATCACATCAACAAAAACCAAAATACAGCCACTTAAAATAGCTGGTTTTAAAATTGGCAATTCTATTTTAAAAAATGTAAAAACATTACTTTTTCCTAATAGTTTAGAAGCATCAACTAATGTATTATTTAGCTTTAAACTAGAGGCTTCTATAGGTGAATAAGCTACAGCTAAATATCGTATTATAAAGGCATATATTAGAATTAAAACTGTACCATTAATTAAAAAACCTATTTTTATATCTAAATTATTTTTAAAAAACATAACAATAGATTTATCTAAAAATAAAGACGGAATTAAAATTCCGACAGCAATTACTGCACCTGGAATAGCATAGCCTAAAACTCCTATTTTTTCAAATGATTTTAGAAATTGTAAACGATTCCATTTAGAAGCATAAATAAATATTAATGCAAAAGAAACTGTACAAACCGCTGAGACTAAAGAAATGCTTAAACTTTGCAGCGCTATTGTAAAAAAAGATGTTGTAAAGACATCTTTATAGGTTAAAAAAGCCCAAAATAACAATTGTAATAATGGTATTACAAAACCTAACAAAAACGGAACAATAGCCACAAAAAACAAGATGTATCTCCACTTTTTTGATAATTCTAGTTTACGTACTTCTGTGTGATTTTTTACACTATTAAAATAAGCTGTGTTTTTTCGTTGTTTTTTTTCTAAAATGATAAACAACAGAATTGTCACTAATAAAATTACGGATAAGTAAATAGCCGTTTCTGGTTCTTCTAAAGAGAACCAAGCTCTAAAAATACCTGTAGTAAATGTGTTTATTCCATAATATTTAGCTGCTCCATAATCATTTAAAACTTCCATAATTACCAATATTAATCCTCCAATAAAAGCAGGTCTTGCTAATGGTAAAATAAGTTTAAAAAATGTTTTTCTTTCACTTGCTCCTAATATTTTAGATGCTTCTATAATATTGTTAGATTGATTTACAAAAAAAGCTCTAGAAGCAACAAAAACGTATGGATAAAGAGAAATACTCAATATAAAAATAAGTCCGTAAATATTCATAATATCTACTCTAAAACCAATTATTTTTTCAAAAAAACCAGCATAATCAAAAAAACCAGCATAGGCGTAAGCCGTAATATAAGAGGGTATTGCTAAAGGCAAAATTAATAGCCATTGCAATTGTTTAGCAAAGGGAATTTGATATCTAGAAACAATCCAAGCAGAAGAAATACCAAAAAATAAGGTTAACATGCTTGTACCAAAAACCAACCAAAAAGAATTTTTAAGATAGTTAGGTAACATATTATGCACAATATGACCCCAAGATTCTCCAGGGCCATTTAAAGCATTAAAAGCAATGGACAAAATTGGAATAGATACGAACAAAACAATGGTCAATAAAATTATTGACCATTTGTTACTATCTCTTAATATTTTTAATAAAATTTGTTTCATAGTAATCCCATTAAGAATAGGATTTAACAAAGATATTAATTTTTATTTCCAACTAGCTGCATCAAAAGCTAAAACCGCTTTCTTATTGTTTTCTCCTAATTTAGATAAAGGTAAAGTATCTTCTTTAAAAGAACCCCAAGATTGTAGTAATTCTGATGGCATTACTTTTGTATTTACAGGATACTCATAATTTGCTTTGGCAAATACTTTTTGTGCTTTTTCACTAGCTAAAAACTCCATAAATTTTATAGCATTTACTTTGTTTGGTGCGTATTTAGCTACTCCTGCCCCGCTTACATTTACATGAGCTCCTCTACCCTCTTGATTTGGGAAAAACACTTTTATACCTTCACCAGCTTTTACTTCATCAGCATTTTTTGAGTTTAATAATTTACCAATATAATAGGTATTTACAACCGCTAAATCTCCTTCTCCGGCTACAACTGCTTTTATTTGATCTCTATCATTTCCTTTTGGAGAACGTGCCATATTTGCAACAATACCTTCAGCCCATTTTACGGCCGTAGCTTCATCAGAATTTGCAATGATAGATGCCATTAAAGATTGATTATAAATATTACTAGAAGAACGAATTAAAATTTTATTTTTCCATTTATCATCTGTCAAAGCTTCATATGTAGACAAATCTTCCGCTTTCACATTATCTGGATTATAAACCACAACTCTTGCTCTTTTTGTTAATGCAAACCACTGATTGTCTTCATCTTTTAAATGAGAAGGAATTGTTTCTTCTAAAAATTCTGATTTTACAGATTGTAATAATCCATTATTTTTTGCACGAACTAATCTACCTGCATCAACAGTGATTAAAACATCTGCTGGAGATTGTTCTCCTTCTAAAGACATTTTCTGAATTAATTCATCTGCGCTTGCATTGACAACATTCACTTTAATGCCAGTTTCTTTTTCAAATTGAGCAAATAACTCTTGATCTGGTTTATAATGTCTGTGGGTGTAAATGTTTACTTCTTGTTCTTTTTCAACAGGTTCCTTTTTTTCTGATTTACAAGAAATTATTAAAACAGATAAAAGTAATATTGATAATATTTTTTTCATTGTAGTTTAGTTTAAAGATTTACAAATATAATTTATATAGAATTGATTTAAATAAGAATTTTTATTATTTTATGATAAAATTATAAGTTCACTTTTAAAATTTAAATTGAAGAGTAACATAATAATTTCTAGGTAAAGAAGGTATAATTCCTGGTCCTGGATATCCACTAGATCTTCTTGTAAAGTAACTTTTATCTAAAAGGTTATTTACACCTGTTTCTAATTTTGCAAACTTATATTTATAAGATAAAGAAAGGTCAAAAATATCATAAGCAGGTATGGCTCCTCTAATTGGATTGGAAAAATCTGATGCTTCAGAATTTGAAGCGTCATTATATTGTTTTGATAAGTAGCTGTATTGAGCACTCATCAAAAAGTTGTTATAACCAATTTTAACTCCAGTTTTAAAGTTGAAGTCAGGAACAAATTCAACACTTTTACCTTTTACATCATTTTGCTTAGACTCTGTATATTCTGAATTAATAATAGAAGTATTAATAAAATAATTAAAAATATACTTATTAGAAAGTTTAAATATTTTCTTTAGGTTAAAATCTATTAATGATTCAACCCCTAAAATTCTTGCTTTACCAATATTAGTTCTTAATAAACCTAAATTATTAATTGGAGGTATCGCTGTAAAAATATCTCCAATTTTATTATTGTAAAATAAGGCAAAAAAGTTAGCATCATAAGAAATTTTTTGATTTATATTTCCTCTTACACCAATGTCTGTAGTAAATCCTTTTTCGTCTTCTAAATCTGGATCTACAGCATTGGATGGATTTACGATATTTAAATCTGTAAATGTTATAGATCTATAATTTTGAGAAATATTTGCATAAGTTTCTATAGATTTTGACGGTTTGTAGCTAATTCCTAATCCTAATAAAGCCAAAGAACGTTCTTTTGTAATGTTATCAGACTCTTCAATATTACCAATAGGATTGCCAGCTCCATCAAAATTAGTTCTTTTTTTAGTCCCATTACTTCCAGTATTTATATATTCAAACCGAAAACCTGGGGTTACCGATAGTTTATCATTTATATAAAAAATATTTTCTCCAAAAATTGCGATATTTTCGTTTGGATTTGAAAAATCTGATTGAAATATATAATCTGGAAATTGTTCTGTAGCTTTAGAAAAATTTGCATCTGAACCGTCTGTTCCAGGTCCTTGAAATGAGCCGTTTGAAGCCTTATAATACTTTACTCCCAATAAATAAGTTGCCTCTTTGTTAAAAACTGAATAATTATTTACATATCTAGATTCGAAACCAAAATTATTAAAATCTCCTATCAGTAATTCTCTTGAGCCAAAATTATCTACTGCACTTACTCTTGCTACTCTATAACCAACTGATTTTCTCGAAGCATTTAAACCAAAAAAATTAAAACTAAATTTTGAATCATTATTAAAACTATGGTTAAACTTTAAATTATATAAAAACCAATCTATCTCAAACCAATTTCGCGTTCTATTGCTTTGATAAGGATCTTCTGCAAACATTTTATCTGTTAAACCTCCGGCTTGTTGAGCCAAATAATTAAGGTATGTAAGCTCTAACGAAAGATTACTATTTGTATTAATATCATATCCTAAGTGAAGAAAAATATTTTTAGAATCAAAATTAGAATTTGGTCTAAAACCATCACCCTTCTTGTAGTTAAAATATGCGTAATAGTTCAATTTATTTTTAGTGCCACCCACGCTTGTAAAATTTGTGAACAAACCAAAACTACCTATCGTATTTCTCGTTAAAATTTCAAATTCTTTATTTGGATTTGGTTTTTTCATGACAAAGTTAATCAATCCACCAAATTGAGTGCCATATTGTAATGATGCCGCTCCTCTTACAATTTGAATTTCATCTAAGCCCTCAGAGGCTGGTGTATAATAACTTTCTGGATAACCTAAAACGTCTGCACTTATATCGTAACCATTTTGACGGGTGTTAAAATTACCTGTTCTACTAGGATTTAATCCACGTCCTCCAATATTTAATTGCAACCCTGCATCATCATTTTCAAAAATATTTAGTCCAGGAATTTGATTGTATATTTGTCTAGCATTATTTGTTGCCAAATTTGCAGTAGATTGGTTTACTAAAATTACTTCTGTTTTTTTTCCAGCATAAATAGATGTTCCTTCAACATCCTTTAAACGCTTCAGCTCAAAAACCTTTCGCTTTCTTGCTTTTATTTGAATTTCTGATAATTCTTCTTGAAATGAGTTTAAAATTATAGTTGCATCCTCATAATCAATAACTTCTAACAATACATTTTTAACCTTATAGTTTTCTGCAAATAAAAATAAATCAATTGTAGTTTTGTCAGTTATGAAATTAATTTTTCCTTCTGAATTTGTTTTTGCAACAAAACCGCCGGTTTTGGTATAAACCTCTGTATTTTTAATTGGTTTTTGCACTTCTGACAAAACAGTAATTGAAACTTTTTTCTGACTGTAAATAGCCGTCTGTAATACTATAAATAAAACCGTTACAACTTTAAATTTCATTTTCAATAATTTAGTGTACTAATAACTTTAACTTCAAAATATAAACTTTCAACTATATTCCTTTAATCTTTATTTCTGATGAAAATGGAATAATCCAGTCTTTGTGGCTAAATGATTCTTTAACTTTATATAGATCGACCTTTGGATCTATAAATCGAGAACTCAATCTTCCATTTAGTGCAACAAAACTATCAACGTAAACTTCTACATTTTTATGCCCTTGACTTTTAAAATGATTTCCTAAATAATGTGCATATTCTAAAATTGCGCTTGGCTGACAACTCATTTGTTTCTCTTGAAACCTAGAAAGAAAGTCAGTATTATTGACATAAAAGAATTGTTTAGTTTTTCCATCAACAATTTTAAAAGTGGCTAATCCTGTTTTTTCAGTTAATAAAACTCTCCAAGAAAATTTATAGCCCTCCTCGGTCCAGAATAATTCATCAGGATAGAGTACATATCGCCAAGGTAAAATAAATTGAAAGAGAAAAAAAATAGCAAATATTGAAACTATTGCACTCTTTGGGATTTTCTTAAAATCATAAAAATCTAAAGTCTTAATTTTTTTAAAAATTTTTATTTTTGATTTAACCTTATTTAATAGTCTTTCATGAATATTATCGTCCAAAAAAACTAATGTAGCAACAATCATTATAAATGGAAACATTCCAATTGATGGAAAAAGAAAGCTTGTTGACAAATGGAAAACTAGCACCAGAATAAAACCCAAAGTTCTAGTTTTTTTATAATATAATAGAAAAGGAATCGATAAATCATAAGCGGCTCCCCCCCAACTCATAGCATAATGAAACCATTCTTGCTGAAGTAGATTTTCTCCAATTACAGGAAAATCATATTTTGAAGGTAACCAAATTCTTAAAGGTTGCGCTCGCAACAACCAATCTGAATTTAATTTTGCAATTCCTGCATGGAAGTAAACTATAGCTAATAATAATTTTATAGAATCAATTGTCCATTTAGGGATACTTGAATATTCTCTTTTCCTTAAATATGAATCAATTGAAAATGTTGCATTTGCAGGTAAAAAAATTAATAAAAAACTTAAAATACTTATAAAATAATAATGATTTAAATAAGTAGTTTTATCCATTAATTCGATATATGTAAAAGATAAGAAGAATATAATTATGGATATTCGATACTTATATCCTATTGCAATAAACAAAGATACTAAACCGCAGATTAAAAAAAGTACATATGTAAAATCCCCCAAAGGTTTTGCCCATTCAAAACCGTAATAAGAAAAATGGAAATTTGGTTCTAAATAAATAGTTTCTATCCATCCTTTATTCCAAAACCGAATAATACTTAGAAACATCATTAAACCAAATAAAAACCTAAAAACCGCCAGAGTAGCGGTTTTAGATTTTAGTTTTAAGTATTTTTCGATTGATGTGATTCTATCCGTCACCATCACCGTCTTCGTAATCTAAATTCACACTAAAAGCCTGCAACATATCAGTCTTTAAAAGTACCACAGCTTTTTGAAGTTCGTCATAAGTTTGTGTCATTTTTTGATTATCCTGATTTATCTGTTCAAAAAAGTTACCATTTAATGCATTTAACTGTGTTTTTGCCACTGCTAATTGATTTATTATAGCTGATGAAATATCATCTCTATCTAATGCCTGGAGATATTGCTGAAAACTAGATCTATTTGCAGATGCGTTGCCTTTATACTTGCCTTCAAAAACGTCTTTAAAAACATCTAACGACTCCAAAACTAATTCTTTAGAAACTGTTTGATTATAAAAGGCTTCTACTTTTTCTGGCAACGGATTACTAGAAAAAACTCCAGCAGGTATGCCCACTTTATTAGATCTTAATCGTTTTTCGTAATAAAAAACGTAATCATTAACAATTTTATTTAAAGAACTTGTGGCTGTATTTGATGTACTACTCACAAAAACATCTCTAAAACCATTAGACCAATCATTACTAACCTTTGTGGTTAAATCCGACATTTTATTCAAAATATCGGTAATATATGCTTTGTATACAGTTGCATTACTGCTAGTTGTATACTTTTCTAGAATTTCCATATCTGTAGGAGCTACGCCATGTAAAAAATAATCTAACGCTGGAAATCCCTGAGCGTCATGATAATTTGAATCTGAAAGATCATAATTTCCAGAAGCTATACCTTGCTCAATTTTAGTAACTGATATAGGAAATACATTCATATGAAAATAATACAACAGTTCATCTGCTTTACCAATATCAAACATTTCTACATGTTGCCAATTTTTATATGCCTGAAGCCAAGAATTTCTAAAAGCTTCTAAATTAGCTTGATCTGGATTAGTAACAAAAGTTTGGCCAGCTGATTTTAAATCAGACATTTTTGTTGAAAATTCTTGATAAGATGGAATTATAATATTATCTGCTAAATGCGATAGAAGAACGCCTCTATCAAAGTTATCCACATTAACATCTTCTGATTCATCAGATGAATCACAAGAAAGAATTAATAGCAATAAAGTCAAAAAAAGTATCGTTTTTTTTATCATTGTTCGTTATTTATTTATTAAAAATTGCTACTGCAAAAATAAGCATTAAAATTACCTGATTCTATGAAAATTTGCTATAATCAACTAAATTTTTAATCACGATTCACAAATAGATGCTATTTGTGAATCGTGCTTTTATATTGATATTATTACAGTCAGAATTAATTTGCTGCTTCATCAACAGTAAAATCAAACTTTGCTGCAATGGTTGTAGACATTGTATCTAAAGTTGCTGCTGTTATATCCCAAAAACCATTTCCAGTTGTAAGCGTAGAGATAAATCCATCTACTTCAGTCTTCGTAAAATATGGCTCATTTGAATTTGGTTTTCTTGTAAACATTAAACTATAAATAAAACCATAACCTTCGGATAAATCATGAAATAATGTTGGCTTATCGTCTGGTGTAGTAGTTAACGCATTTTTACCTCCTTGTAAATAATAAACTGCACGTATACCAATAATCATAGATATCTTTTCTCTAATTATATTAGCTTGCTCGTCTCTAACTGTATAATTCTTTGCAACAATAGCAGCTCTACCTCTTTTAAATGCAGTGTAAATATCATTTGCTATACCAGCAAAATCAACGTCATTTTCTACTCTATCTAAATATTTATTGAGAAACTTATCTGCATTTAATTGAGGGTTTGTTGCGTCATCTGTTCCATATAAATAACCAAAAGCTTCATCCCATTTATGTTCCATTAAAGTGTAATCTTTTTCTACACCATTATCATCTACATATAAGGTGCCTGAATCATTATCTGCTCTATTAGTTCCTGCATCTAACACAGCAGAACTTAAGTAGTTGTTTAGAATTTGATCTACCATTAATGCTCCTATCAATCCTTTATTGATAGCTTGGTCATATTCTAAACCTTTTCCATTAACACGTCTACTTGAAGATCCAAATGTAACTACACCAGGATTTCCAGCAGTCGCGATGTTGTCCCAATTTGGAAAAACAAAATCTACTTGCTCAGCGATCCATAAATCAAAATCTGCCTTAATTGATGCAGCATCGGTGGAGTTCGAATTAAAAAAATCATAAGACGCTGCTGTTTTGTTTCTTACTTGTTTAGATGACTCATTTAATTCTGGGTCAGAAAAATCTTGTCCATTTTTCGAATGAGCAAACATACCATCTAATTCTGCTTTTGTTTTTGAAACATCTTTTAAAACAGATCTAAACTCCTCAGCCATTTTAATACGAGTTGTTTGTCCACCATAACTTACTGTTGAAACTCCATCTCTTGTAAAAGAATAAGTTGCAGGAGTTATAACTTCATTGTTATCGTCATTTTCATCATCATCACTACAAGAATAAAACAATGAGAACATCGCCGACATTGCTAAAAACAATAATACTTTTTTCATTTTATTAAGATTAATTATAAATAATATTTAATTACGAGTGCAAATATACAAAGCACTTTTAGATCTACAAATTTTATTTAGATTAATTTTAAATAAAAATGCAGTACAAAAATAAAAAAAAGGCTAGCCGTATCGAGCTAACCTTTTTTAAAATTTTTAATAAATATTATAACTGAACTAATTCCCCTATCTAAATATAATCTTAGAAGTTCCATAATCATTTTCAGGGGAAGTTACCTGTAGTAACATTACGCCTGTTTTTACTTTGAAATCAAATTCTAATTCGTTCTTACCTGCATTTATCTGTATTTCTGAGCTGTAAATAATTTTTCCT
>Ga0206127_1004693_pt1 | contig 11903 bp, 17 predicted proteins | sample Helgoland_Spring_6_FD_148646 | JGI IMG/M metagenome (GOLD analysis project Ga0206127, IMG submission 148646) | Pelagic subsurface seawater microbial communities from Kabeltonne, Helgoland, North Sea - Helgoland_Spring_Bloom_20160419_1 | ecosystem: Environmental > Aquatic > Marine > Epipelagic ...
GCACCACATCAATGGATTACTCATTACTCTGCCCTATACTGCTAATGTGGGAGAGAGGATGCAACGGTGTATCCCGAGGCCATCCTTCTCTTTAGTGTGTTGTATAGCTCCACACTTGGCTTTCACGAGCCATTCTAACTGAGCATTCTTGAGGGCAAAGGCCTATCTCCTCAAGCATAACACCCACGAGCGATAGCGAGACTTGTTAACGCTGCAGATAAGCATCATACAGCTTTGTCAAATCCAGATATGTTTCAGATGGTCGAAGAGATTTATCTACGACATATAGATGCTGCAACATAGCTGTCAACGCTCTATTTGTCCTTGGCGCTCTTGTCGGTAGCTCTGATAGACCTGTACCAAGACCGTCCTCTGGGATTACAAGCAGCCTATTCTTATGCGTCAGATGAATGAATGCAGGTTTAAGATCGTCCCACATCACCTTGATATTATTGAAGATATCGTCATCAGAGAAATAAGAGTTCTCCATTTGTGAAGGTAGCATCTTGGTCGCTACACCAATAGCATTCGGCTCATTACGCATATGACCAGCTTGTCCCCCCATACCACGACGTCTTGTGTTGTCACCAAAGAGGTACATCACGTCTGGGTTCTTCTGTAGATCACAACGGTTGATAAACTTCTGAGTGATAATCATATCATTTCTCCAATTGAGTGCAGTCATCATTGACTACATCTGTTCTGTTATAGATAGCAGCTGAGGCCGTTATCAGGTATAGGATTACCAAGGACATGTATAACGCCCTCGGTACTTCACTTAATCTAGTCATCGAACATCACAGGTTCTAATACCCACTTACATTCATATACGTTGTACTCAATAGCACAGTTTCTTTCTAATCTTTCATGATCTGCTCTTATTAGCAATGATACACCACCGAATACAGCAAATGTTATCAAGATGAGTAGTATATGTATCTTATTCTCTTCATCAAGGATTCTCATTCGTGAGCAGCCCTTGAGCTTATATCCAGACGTTCAGCGTCTTTCCAACCCTGATTCCATGCGTGGTAAGCTAGTGTGTTCTGGGTGTAAGGGTTCTTAGTGATCCCAGCGTAGTAAGCATTCTCTCCACGTTTTATGTAGTGTTCCATGTCGGTATCCTTCTGTCGGTTATGGTGTGAATACCATAATGAGGCTAGCTGAGTGCTATTTATTGCCACATTATGGTTCACTACACATATTACATTTCATTCCATTGCGAGTCTACGTCGTAGCTATCTATCTCTGAGCAACGCTTGTAAGCCTCATATTCATCAAGCTGGCTGTACACTACACCTAACTCACACTCGAGCTTGAGTACATCAACCATATTATCAGTCTCATCAATTCGAGAGGACAACATGACAGCCTTCATCTTCAACTTCTGTATAATCTTATCCATCTTTATGTCCTCCAGACATTTATGCGAGTTCTTTGCTGTGTTGTACGATAGCAATAAACTCTTCAGATGTATCATGATCAAGAACGATTACTGCATACCATGTGGCAACAGACACGTCAGGAACATCGATACCGTTAATCTTACACTTGTGTGCAAGCATTTGACAGATCATTACTTGATCCGCTGGTAGAATAGACTTGACCAAGTTAACACACTTGTCCATCCAAAATGGGAGAGTGTCAGCAGAGTCATCGTCTGTCTCCTGCATCAAGAACTGGGCAAGAGGTGGAAAGAGTTGTGCTGCGATTGTTCCCAATACTGCATCATCTTTACGCTTAGTCATAGTCTTATCCTTTCAGGATGTTAATTTATCAATGAAGTCTTTTGCATTCATGATGGACTCAATATTGGTTCCATTGAATGTAGCTAAAGCAGAGCCATGCTCATCCTCAAATATAGAGGTGTTTGATCCGTCACATGCTAGTGATATCTCAAAGTCTTTATACATCCACTTGACGCAGTATCCTTCAAACATTTCAGACACGCGATGTGCTGCTCTAAGATCGTTAGTTCCCATATCGGTCATCCACTGAGTGTTGTCGGTCACCGTGTCGGCTGACCTGTTGGTTGTTGGTAGTGAACAGGTGATTTGGTTCAGGCTCACCTTCGAGGCCTGTTGCTAATCCGTTATCGTACGGTGACCGAGGCTCTGCCCAACATGTCTATTTATACTCGTACAAGGCCGAGTCAGGTGATGATCGGATTGAGTGCCACTCACAATTTAATGTAACTCTGACCTCAATCGGACCATACATCCATAACTCCCACTCGCGCTAGCGAGATTATAGAGTAACAATTTGGCCGAAGTGCTTAACCGAGTAACGATCAAGTAAGGCTATACGCCTTGCGAGTGTTCTCTGACGCTGATTGTCACACTTATCCTGTGCAAGATCTAGCTCATACTCTAGGCATTCCAGAGCTTTACATACGCGTTCTATTTTAGTCATTACGATCTCCTTTCAAGAGATATCAAGAGTACATTGGTCATCATCATTGATAACATCATACTCATCTGGTCGTACTTCGAGGTGATCAGAGTGTAGCATTTGTATCCTCCAAGTACTGAGTGTATGACATTTCGTTGAGGTCATTCTCCATCTCTTCCATTAGCTCTACCAATGAGAGCATCTCTTCTACTTCTTGCTCATACTCTGATGACAGCTCACTATATTCCTGAACTGTGATTGAGTGGTTGAGTTGATTGATCTTTAACTGAGTGTCATTGATCATCTCTTTGAGTGTAGTATAATCCATTGTTATGTCCTCCAGACATTTGAGTGATAGTGGTGATCACCCTGAATAGGTGACCACGTTGTTATTACATGACGTCATCTTCGTCATCGATGATCATATCGTAGTCATCGTAGTCATTGAGATAGTATCCAGTGTTGACTCTTGTCTCTTCTCTGATAGCATGCTCAAGGTATTCCAAGTGGTACTCGATATCACACTCCTCTTGGATAGTTGTGGCCAGATTCAGCTCGGCTATGCACTTGGTCTGCTCTGCTTTCATATCAGCAAGAGTAGACTTGAGTGTTAGTGTTGATACGTATGACATGATGTCCTCCAGACATATGAGTAATGTGACCACGGTATTGTGGTACACGGTGTTAGGGATGATGCACAGGTCGGCAGTGATTACCTGCTGTCACCTATGATGAACAGTACCACACATATGTGGTCACCTCTTCCATCCATAATACCCAGATGCGATAGCATCTTTACCACTGTAGTTATAGATGATGACACATAAGTGTATCTCTTCTCTCTTATCTATGACACAACGATAACACATGAGTGCCACATACATGACACAGGCTGTACCATATGGTCAGTGTGTATGCTGAGTGTGTGCCACATGTATACACTACATTTGCTACACTCCATCGCATTGAGTAGTTGTGTGGTATGAGGTGATCAGAGTGTGATGTGAGGTGATGTGAGTTGTGATGTGAGGTTATCAGAGTGGTGATCAGTGTGCCATCTACCATTGCCTACTACACTCACACCACACACTAACTACTCTCAACCTCCACGCTACTTACAGTCACCCTCACCGAGTAGAGTGCGATCAGAGTGTAGTAGATGACACTCATACCTGTGAGAGTAGACCCCACCCCGACTGAGGGCATACAGCAGTAGAGGGGGTGTGGTCGATGTATGTGAGGGTGTAGTGTATGTATGTATTTTATTTGTTCTCTCTCTAACACTGACCTACATAGTCTGTTTGGCAAATAAGGATAAGAAGTGTACAATATAGTGAACCTAAGTAGTGTACATGTGCATTAGATCACTCCACATATTCAACTCTTCCTAGTAATGGAGGATGCATGCTCAGGTAGACAACACTCTGATCACACTCAGACTACACTCTAACTACACATCTTTCTTATTATGTTAAAGATATAAATACTTTTGCCAACCTTCAAGCTGGCACAATATGTAGAATGCAAAGGTAAAGCGTGTCATATACATGCAATCCACACTCAATAAAATAGGGATATCAACCTAAGAGTGTATACTATATGTAGTAGGGGTACCCATAAATCTACTACATATAGTATCAACACATACAAAAAATACAAAATTTAAGTCTAGGCCTAAAACACAACATGTAGTGGTTTTCGCCCATATTTGGCCTTAAATGTCTATATGTAGGGGGTGTCTCCTATATAGAGAGAGTAAGTGAGAGTCTACTCCTATTACTCTAAGTTTACACTCCTATAACACTCCTTTCTATATTCTTTTATAAGAGTAAGATAAGAGTGTAGTTGGAGTGTATACTACAGGGTGTCTGTAAGGACATCCTCACACAAAAATTATCTCGGTATAACTCAGTCTGGTAGAGTGCTTCCTTTGGAAGGAAGAAGTCGTAGGTTCAAATCCTGCTACCCTGACCAATTACGTCTGTATAGTGAAATGGTATCACGTCTGGTTCCAACCCAGAAAGTTAGGGTTCGATTCCTTATACATTCGCCAATATAACTTGTCCGAAATATACTACAAACTTCGGACCATTCCCATGTAGCTCAATTGGTAGAGCAGCTGACTGTTAATCAGCAGGTTAAAGGTTCGATCCCTTTCATGGGAGCCAATAAATATAATAGGATCACCAATATGCAGTTCACCCCAGATGATGATAGATGCTACCCAATACCTGAGAACACATACTGGCACATGAAATGCGTAACATGTGGACACCAATACTGTGGTCCTAAGAGAGCGTCTGAGTGCTATCCATGCTCCCAACTAGGTGAGCAACTTATCTTTGACTTCGCATCAATTTAAGAAAAGTCGCACAGGCGATCAGAGTGTAATAGGAATGTCTAATGGCAAATAACAATAAGAAGATTCTTGCTCTTGCTAAAGAGAAGAGAAAAAGAGAGAAGGACGAAGTCTACAAGAAAGACTACGAAACTTTTGCCAAAGAACAAATTAAGATCAGACCTAAAGATGTTACAAAAGGTATGATCAAATTCGAATTTAACGATGCCCAGTATCTGATACATAAACAGATTGAGGCACAGTTGGAGAAGACAGGGAAGGTCAGAGCATTGGTACTCAAAGCCCGGCAGCAAGGTATTTCAACCTATTGTACCGGGCGAGTGTTCTGGAAAACAGACTACATGCCTCTTTCCCGTTCTGTTGTAATGGCCCATGACTCAGCTACATCTGAGGCACTCTTTTCTATGTCTAAAGATATCCACTCGAACATGGGTGCTGAATTCAGACCAGAGATTGCAAGATCTAACGCTAAAGAAATTATCTTTGTAGATCGTAAGAAAGATCCAGAGACAGGAGAAGAAATTGAAGAGAAACGTGGTTACAGACTATACACAGCTGGTTCTCCGGAAGCAGGACGAGGAACAACGCCAACAGTTGCACACCTATCCGAAGTAGCATTCTGGGGCTTTGATGATAAGATCCTTGCTGGTCTTTTCCAAGGTATCCCAGATGCTCCCGGCACAGAAGTAATCCTAGAGAGTACCGCTAACGGTATCTCAGGTGAATTCTACCGCCTCTGGAAAACAGCGGAGAAAGGTGAGAATGAATATATCCCAATCTTTATTCCTTGGTTTATGACTAAAGAGTACCGAAATGATAACGTACCAGAAGACTTCTTCCTAAACGAAGAGGATCAGAAGTATAAAGATCTCTATGAATTAGATAACGCTCAGATGTACTGGCGTAAGCTAAAGATAGGTGAATCTGGATCAATCAAATTCCAACAGGAATATCCAGCTACAGCAGACGAAGCGTTTGTTGCATCTGGCGTAAACGTATTTGACATGACCATCCTCAATCAGATGGTGGCTGAAGTGCCAAAGAAGAACATGAGAATGAATTACGAATCAGGATTCTTCGAGGAAAATATACATGGCGAACTACGAATCTATAAATACCCTACATTCGAAGGTAAATTTCTTATCTCAGGAGATGTCGCCCTCGGAGTTGGGCAAGACTCCTCTGTTGCAATCGTTATGGATGATCAGAGGAACGTTTGTGCGGTATATCGCGATAATCGCATTGATCCTACTAAGTATGGAGATCTACTCTTTTATCTAAGTCGATACTATAATAACGCATTACTAGCAGTTGAAAGTAACTCCATCGGTGTTGCTACTCTTGCCAGACTACATCAAATGAAACATCGTAACCTCTACTACCAGACTGATATCCAGAAACTGAGTGATGAAGAGGGTAAACGACCGGGATTCAGAACTACCTCTGCAACTCGACCAGCTATTATCGGCTTGTTGAAGAATGCTATTAAAGAGAGGGATGTAAAGATTCCTGATGCTACAGTTATCCAAGAGATGAAAGAGTTCATCATAGCCAATAACGGTAAAGCAGAAGCATTGCCGGGATGTCATGATGATACAGTAATAGCACTAGCTATCGCCCTAGAAGTGTATAGGTCACACGGTGATAAGCTGACGAACACTAAAATAGGCTTTGACAGTAATTGGAGCAATCAAGCTAACAATGACACTGTCTGGCTATAACAATTATCTCTCTATGTCCTCAATCGAACGGGGTGGCGGTAGAGAGAATAACCACCCCACATAATTTATAGGATTCATAAGATGAAACTTGATGATCAATTCTTTGACGAAGTAGCTGACACTCTATTTTACGGATCGCTACCAGAGTTCCAACGAGCGCCTCTAGTCTATATGGCTGAAGAGTATGAACGCCGTCAATGGGACAACGTAGATAAACTAGCCTATATCATGGCTACTGCATACTTAGAAACTGATAGGTTCAAAGCTCTTGCTGAATATGGCAAAGGACGAGGACGAGATTATGGCGCTCCTACTCTTATGATTAGAGGTCGTAATGAGGTCTTCTACGGACGTGGTTGGGTAATGCTTACTTGGCTACAGAACTATGCAAAGATTTCTACTGCTGCCACCTTGGCTCTAGGAAGAGAAGTTGATCTAGTTAATGAACCTGACGATATTATCGAAGACCTTGAGGTCAATGCTTTTGCTACCTTTGAAGGTATGGAGCGTGGTCTGTTCACAGGGAAGAAACTCTCTGATTATATTAACAAGAACAAAACAGATTTCGTAAATGCACGAAGAATTATTAACGGAACTGATAAGGCTGAAAAGATTGCCCAGTACGCTATTAAGTTCAGGGATGCATTGAATAGAATTGAAACCCCATTTGATCTTTCCACTGAAGATCTAAAAGAAGAGGAAGAGGAAGATGGAGAAACAAGGATTACTAAGTTCTTTCGGTTTAGATAACATCGCAAACATCCCGCAAGACCGTGCTGAAATTGATGCGCTACAAGAGATGCGAAGGAAGAAAAGAGAAGAAGCTGCTGCTATCTTACTACAGAAGCCGACCACACAAGTAGTACAACCGACTGAGAACCAAGAGCGTCCTCAACCTGTTACTACAAGCGGTCAAAAGATTAACCCTGATGATTTCAAAGTACCTGATCCAACTTCGTTTGGTGGTAAGCTACTTAAGTCTATCTTTGGAGAATACTTCTAATGTCTGATGCACGTAAATGGCTAGATGAGCAAAAGAAGCTCAAGAGTGGCCCAGTTAATAAAAATGATCCGTATGGTTTTATGGAAGAGTTTGATTTAAACGCGTATGATCGCGCTGAATCGGATAAGGCTAGAAAAGATATTGAAGCCAATCCATTCAATAAAAGTAAATACGTTGATTAAAGGAAAAACAAATGTCAAATAAAGATAAGGTTAGTGACGAACAGGTACTGACTGAACTCGGACAGTTGAGAGCGCAATCTAACGGTTCCTTTCTACAATCCGCTGACCTCCAAAGAGAGCGTCAGAAAGCCACGTATGAATATGCTGGCATGGCTCAAGGTCACCTGACACCTCAGGGTGTATCCACAATCGTTGACTCTTCTACTACAGAGGTCGTTGACGGTTACGCTTCGATCTTGTCTGAACTTCTGTTTGACAATAATAAGATCGCTAAATTTAAACCTCTTACATCAGAACCAGAAGAAGTACGGCGAACTAAGGTAGCAGAAGACCTTACAAACCACGAAATCTTTACAATGTCCAACGGTTGGGAAAAGCTCAATACTTGGGTAAAAGCCTCGCTTATGTGGAAGAATGCCGCGATCCGTTGGGATTGGGTTGAAGATTACACATATGAGTATGAAGAGTACGACTCAATTGACGCAATCAAACTTGATGAGATTCTTAACGATGAGAACGCAGAAGTAGTAGGCGATCTTGAGTACGAAGAGAATACTGATCTAGCTGATATTGAAAATCCTGAAGTCACAATGACTTTTGTAAACGTCAAGATTCGTAGGAAAGAAAATAACGCTGGAGTTCGTATCACGAATATTCCGCATGAGAATTTCACTATTGATAGAAACGCTACATCTCTCAATGATTTCTCTTATATCGGTATCACAGAAGAAGGTCTTACAAAATCTGATCTACGTATGCGTTATCCTAAATTCTTCAAGAAGAAATTTGATGATTGGGATTCGCTAGGAGATGAGAAAGAAGCGTATAACCTAGATGGTGAAGTTCGTAAGAATGTAACCGGACAGAATGATACTTCCCTATTTGAGGTCCAATCTACCTTGGACGCAAACCAGACTTATACTACAGTAGAATGCTGGATGCGTATTGACCGAGATGGTGATGGTATCTCAGAGCTTAAGAGATTTGTTATCTCTGGTTCGCTAATTATTGAAGAAGAGTATGTCGAGCAAGTAAACATCGCTGTACTCTGCCCAATTGAAATCCCTTATGAGTTCTACGGCCTTTCCATGGCTGATATCACTCGTCCCTCAACTCTAACCTCTACTGCAATCCTACGTGGTTTCGTAGAGAACACTTACCTCACAAACTACTCACCTCGTCTGGCTGACCCTAACGTAGTTGATTTCTCTGCTCTTCAGAATATGAAGCCAAAGCAGATTATCCCAACTGTAGGTAATCCTCAAGGTGCTGTAGCAATGCTGCCACCAGAGAACCTTGCTCCCGGCACTGTACCTCTGTTGCAACAAATGCAGACAATCAAAGAACAAGCAAACGGTCTTTCTAAAGCCTCACAAGGTTTGAATGACACGCTATATGTTTCCGGTAACTCAGAAGCGAAGCTAGGCCAAGTCCAGAGTGCTGCTCAGAAGAGAATCCAACATATTGCTCGTAGATACGTACAGACAGGTCTTGAGAGACTTGTAAGTGGTGTCTATAAGACAATCCGTAAGAACGCTTCCAAATCGATGAATTATATTGATAGAGATGGCTTCTACAAATTAGTTGAGGTTGTCGACCTTCCTAAAAGAATTCACTTTGGAGTATCCGCTAATATCGGAGAGAACTCCAATGAGAACTTGGAACGGAAGTATGCTGGTGTTGCTGCTATCCTTGCTCAGCTTAATGAAAGTGGGAGAGGAGTTGTTATCCGTGAACAAGCGGATGCTCGTCTTGCGTCAATGGCTATCCAAGCTATGGATCTTGATCCTATGGATTACATTGAAGACTACAACTCACCAGAGTTTGCTCAACGTGCAGAAGATACTCGTAAACAGACAGATGCTATTGCTAAGAAAGAGATGGATATCAAAGAGCTTATTGCTAAGTACGATATCATCGCTAAAGAGGCTAACGCTCGTTACCTCTCTACTCAAGCAGATAACTCTATGCAAGATAACGCCAAGCAATTGGTTGTCGCTATGGATAAGCATTATCAAGAGTGGGCTAAGCTCATGCTTGAAGCTGATAAGAGTAAAACACCAAGACCTCAGATGCCAGACTTCTCTCAGATGTCTGCTGTCGCATATGAGCTAATCAAAGAGTATGGACCAGCTAACAATGCTGCCATCAACTCACGACTAGCTGACATGGCAGGTCAGGTACAATCTGTATCAGAAGGACAAGGAATGTCAGACGTAGCTATGGGTCAAGCCGAAGAAGCTATGAAGCCATTCTAATAAAGGATAAAATTGTGGACATCAAAGAATATCTAAAAGAACACTTCTTCATTCCCCTCTTTACTAATGGGAAACCTAACAAATCGAAGAAGCATTACCATAACGTATTCTCGTACAAAGGAGAGTTCGCTTCAAAAGAGCGGGCTGACTTCTTTGATGGGGCTTACGGAGAGATTCTGTTTGACTTATTCATTCAGTGGGTACAAAGCCCAATTGAGGAAAAGGAACTCAGAGAACACATGTATAGACAAGCTCTAGCCCTCGGATCAGTTAAAGAGAAAATGATTAACTACGAGACTTATGGCAAGAATGCTAAATTTCTAGGATTAGAAGAGGAAGAAATAAATGATGAAGAATGATAGAGTAATTAAAGCAATTACCAATATGGAAGCCGTAAAGGTCCGTATGGTTGAGAAGCTGGCGTCAAGCACTACTGGCGCTCAAGCTCACATTGGTATTCTTACTAATGTGGAAAGTGATCTGGCTATCCTGAAAGGGATTGTTGAAGTTGAAGTGGAAAAGCCCACAGCTCCAGTTAAGGTAGAAGTACCAGAAGTCAAATCTACAAAGAACACAAAAGGATAATAACCAATGACTATTAATAATGGCCAAACTGCGTCTGTACCCTCGGATCAATCAGCAGCTGGTGATACAGAAGAATCTCTGTTCGCTGACGTATTCGCAAACTCCTCTTTACTGAGTGGTGAGCAACCTCTACCGAATAACGGAGATTCCGAAGATCTGGAAGACGAATCAGATGACGACCTTGACGATGATTCTAATTCTACAGTTGACGAAGATGATGATGAAGAAGATGGCGCTGTACCAAAAGCTGATGAGGATGACGATGAGGATGATACCTCTACCGAAGAAGACTCAGATGATGATGATACAGATGATGGAGAAGTTGATTGGGAATTTAAAGTTCCTGTAAAGATCGACGGTGAAGAGAGTAATGTTACTCTTGAAGAACTCCGGAAGGGTTACCAAACTCAACAACATTTGTCTAAACAAGGTCGAGAGCTAGGTGAACAAAAGACCGCTTTCGAGAAAGAGAAATCAGAAGGTCTGGAGAAAGTAATTTCTACCGCTGAACTTTTGAATGCTCAAGTAATGAAGCAAGAAACCGAACTAGCGACTAAATATAATGAGCTAAAGGAAACTATTGCTCAGAAGAAAAAAGAAGGCGATAAATACTCTGCCAATGAGCTAAAGGATGACCTTGAGGAACTCCAATCGCAATACTGGGTAGCACGTAAAGATCGTGAAGCACTTGAGAAGAATGTGTCATCTGCTCGTGCAGCTCAAGAAGAAGAGCGTATGAAAGCTGATGTTGAACGTTTTGGAAAAGAGATCGAATCTCTGATCCCTGATTTTGATAATGATAGGGCAACAGCTATCCGAGACTTTGCAGTACAGGAAGGAGTTCCCGCAGAACTCATCAACGTATTGGCAAGCGCTGGGGCAGTAAAGTTCATCGATGACTATCGTATTCTAAAAGAGAGTCTCAACAAAGGTGCAGCTCGTAAGAAGAGCATCCCGACTCGTAAAATCGCACCAACAAAGAAAAGTACCACTGCTAAGTCCAAAACCGCTGCTAAAGAAAGCGCCCTCTCCCATAAGCTCGCCAAAGGTGAAGCCACAGAGGACGAAGGTTTTGATTTCCTGAAAGGAATGGCTCGGAAGTATGGTATGTAATGTTTAAACAAATGTCAAGATAGAGGTATACACCCATGGCAACAGGTAACTATGTAACTGGCGGTCCTAAGGCTGCTCTCGGTAATTCGTCTGGCGCTTCCGAGCGTGAAGATCTGGCGAACTACATCTCCATGATCACTCGTGATGATACTCCTTTTGTATCTTCGATTGGTAAAAATAAGGCGAAAGCTATTCTCCACGAATGGCAGACTGATGAGCTTCGTGCTCCCGGCGTGAACGCCCAAGCAGAAGGCGTAGACTACGCTGACCTGACTCAAACTCAGAACTTCC
>Ga0206127_1004695_pt1 | contig 11898 bp, 20 predicted proteins | sample Helgoland_Spring_6_FD_148646 | JGI IMG/M metagenome (GOLD analysis project Ga0206127, IMG submission 148646) | Pelagic subsurface seawater microbial communities from Kabeltonne, Helgoland, North Sea - Helgoland_Spring_Bloom_20160419_1 | ecosystem: Environmental > Aquatic > Marine > Epipelagic ...
TACATTATCAATATGTAAACCAACCTATAAATAAACTAATATGATAAGTATAGTAATACCTAGTTATAATAATTTAAGACATTTAAAAAACGCTTATAGTAGTGTAAGAAAACATTATACTGATAAAGTAGAGTTAATATTAATAGATGATGGATCAGATGATGGTACCTTTGAATGGTTAAAAACATTAGATGATAAAAATTTAATATTTTGGAGGGAAGATATTAGGGTAGGACATACTATTTTATATGATAAGGGAATTGACAAAGCTAAAAATGATATAGTAGGAATATTACATGCAGATATGTATATAGCCCCCGGTTATGTTGAAAATTTAATTAAAAATTTAGAACCAGGTATGGTAGTTTGTGCTACTAGAGTAGAACCTCCCTTACATCCTGAAGGGCATGAAAAAATAATTAAAGATTTTGGACTTGATTTTGATTCGTTAGATATAGAAGGGTTTTATAAATTTGCTAAAAAAGAATCAAGTCTTTCTCATAATTTGATAACTAAAGGAATGTTTGCCCCTTGGATTTTGTATAAAAAAGATTTTCAAGCTATGGGTGGTCACGATCCTAAATTTGCACCTTTTCCTTATGAAGACTCAGATATATTTCAAAGATGGTTAATAGAGGGTTATGGTTTAATTCAAAGTAGGGATGCTTTAGTTTATCATTTAACCTGTAGAGGTCATAGATGGAATAAAGAAGTTGGTAAAAATGATGATGAATTTAAACAATTTGAGGAAAATGCTAGAAAACATTATCTCCAAAAGTGGGGTAGTTGGATACAAAATGATAGTTTTGGTCATCCAATATTAGTACCAGTATATAATAAAAAGATAATTATTAATAATTCAAACCCTAGATTAGATACTATTAAAGATTGGTTTAATGGTGGTGATGATATTGTTGTTACTATAGATGGTAATAATTTTACAGCTATTGATTTTGAATATATAACAAAACTTAACCAAATAGTTGAAGATAATGGATCTATTGGTGAATTTGAATTAGGTAATGTTAAAATTAAAATTAATAAAATCGAAGATATTTCAAAGTCTTTTAATATTCCCGCGTAAAAATTTGGTTACCGCAGAGAGGGTTCGTATATTTACGACGTAAATAAGGCAAAACGCCGGAAAACAAAATTAAAATTAATAAAGGTTATGGTAAATGAAAAAGCAAGATATCAAGAAATATCAAATGAAGACTCAGAAATGTTTATGGCAGCAAATAATGGCATAATTACATATGATGAATATTATGAAAGCAATTCAGTTGCGGCTGCAATTGAAGAAATTTTAGTAAATAAACATGGTGAAGAGGTTGTTAGAGATTGGAGATTAAACAACCCAGAGGACATTGTTATTGAATGTTCAGCTGATCAAGATTGGGCTTGGCATTATGAGTCTGAATAAGACTCCCACAAGAAAATTTGGCTACCGTAAATAGAGTTCGTATATTTACAAAGTAAAACGGGTGCGAGCCCAAATATTAATTAAAAACAAATAAAGGTTATGTTAGAGCAATTAGAATTATTCCAAGTATTAAACACAGAACAACAATCAGATGTTAATTCATTTGTTGAAAGACAAAATCAACAAGTAGTTGATAGAGTAGCAAGTATAAAGAAAATGATAGATTTGCTTACTGATGCTGGTTTTGAAGAAGATGTTAATTTTAAAAGAAATTTTGAAATAGGAGTTAGTACAACTGAAAGATCATTTGGGTGGGGTGATAATAAATTTAATGCAGAAGTAACAGTTAACACTGTAAGTGGTGGTGTTTATTTAGTACATAAGAGATTTTATAATGGTCAATTAGTAACTACAAAATCAAGTGTTGGTAGAGAAGGTGATAAATTAGAATGTAGTATGATAACTCCACAATATAGAGCTTATAAACCATCCACATTATTAGTTAAATTAAATGAATTTAATGAAGATCAACAATGGAGATTTGATAATTATACTAAGAAAAATCAAATATTAGATTATACTCTTGATAAGTATTCAAAATTATATCCAAATGCTAAGGTGCAAACAGGAACTGGATATATAAGTAATCGTTCATTTTCAACAGTTTTAGTTTCATTTGAAAGTGGTAGTTGGGTTGAGTTTAAATTAGGATTTAGACAAGATGAAGAATATATGTTTAAAAAATTTGATGCTACTGTTGATGCATTAAAAGGTATGGATTTATTAAATTATTTTAACGAGCAAAAATAATATGACAGAATTACAAGATTTTATAGATAATATGCGTGCTACAAGTAGTAGTACAGAAAAAGTACAAATAATTAAGGATGCAAGTCCCTTTATACATAAAGTACTAGAATATACTTATAACCCATTTAAACAATATTATACTACAAGTAAAACGTGTAAGAAAAATAGTGACAAATGTTATTATGATAGTAATGATTTATACCCATTTGAATTATTAGATTCATTATCAGATAGAAAATTTACAGGTCATGAAGCAATCGCATTAGTAAATGGTTGGGTAGAAAATACTGCTTATGGTGAATTATTATATAGAATTATTGATAAAAATTTAGATATAAGAGCTGGTGATAAGGTAATTAATAAAGCAGTACCAGGTTTAATCCCTACTTTTTCAGTAGCTCTAGCACAAGAATATAAAGGTAAATGTGATTGGAATGATAGTTGGTATGCTTCTAGAAAATTAGATGGTGTTCGTTGTTTAGCTGTTGTTGATTTTGAAGGTAAATGTACACTTTATTCTAGAATGGGTAAAGAATTAACTACATTAAATAAAGTAAAAGAAGCTATTGAAAAAACAAATGTTATAAATCAAGTATTTGATGGTGAGATTTGTTTAGTAGATGAAGATGGCAATGAAGATTTTCAAGGTGTAATGAAACAATTAAGACGTAAAGATCATCAAATAGAAAATCCTGTGTTTATGATATTCGATATGATCCATAAACCAGATTTTGATAAACAAAAAGGTGATTTGGTTTTAAGTGAAAGATTACGTACGTTAAGGGGTTGGTTTGATGGTAGAAAAACTATTGATAGTACATTACGTTATTGTCAACAATATGAAATAACAGATGGTAGACATTTTGATAAGTGGGGTCAAATAGCAACTGATAATAAGTGGGAGGGATTTATGGTTCGTAAAGATGTTGGTTATGAAGGTAAACGTAGTAAAAATTTACAAAAAGTAAAGAAATTCTTCGATGCTGAATATGAGGTTATAGATTATGATGTTGATAACCATGAAGTAGTTAGAGATGGCAAATCAGAAACACTTAAAATGTTATCACAAGTATGGATTGAACATAAAGGTCATAGAGTAAAAGTTGGTAGTGGTTGGACTCAAGAACAACGATTACAATATATGGATGGTTCAATTGTAGGTAAGATAATTACAGTACAATATTTTGAAGAAACTAAAAATGATAAAGGTGGAATTTCTTTAAGATTTCCTACTGTTAAACATATTTATGAAGCACAAAGAGAATATTAATTAAAAAATATAATAATGAAAGGATTAAAAATGACACAGTGCTCCAGCTGTGGGGAAATGATGCCAGAATTAAGATTAACACAATATGGATATGACTTTTGTGTAAATTGTTCTGAGTCAGGAAATAAAGTAGGAAGAATGCAAGCAGTACCTATAATGATGGGTGAAGGAGATCATACTTGGATTGAAACTGTTATTATGACACCAGAACAATATACTCAACATAAAAAACAAGAACACGCCGAGTTAAATTTGGATAAAAATGACAAAGCAGAAATGCAAGATATGGATGATGATAAAAATTTATATGGTCCTGTTGTAGTAAAAAATAAAAATGGCAAATAAGAAGAAATTCTTAAGTAAAGAACAAATAGTTGCCGCCCAAGGAAAAACATTATCCAACATGGCAGCGGCAAGATATTTACATGTATCTTATCAACATTATAAGAAATATGCTAAAATGTATAATCTATTTGAATCACATAAAAATCAATCAGGTAAAGGTGTACCTAAATTTTTAAAGGGATCTAAAAAAATGCCTCATATGTTAGAAATAATTGAGGGTAGAATAGCTGCTTCTTCATTTAATCCTAATAAACTTAAGTATGCTCTTATAGAACAGGGATATTTATTAGAGGAATGTGCTGTATGTAAATTTAAAGAAAGGCGGGTATTAGATTATAAAGTACCACTTTTGTTACACTTCATAGACAATAATAGTAATAATTACAGCTTAGATAACGTCCAATTACTATGTTATAATCATTATTTTTTAACTGTAGGTGATATTTTTAATCATAAAGATATTAAACAAATTGAAAGTAAACAAGAACATTATGGAACATCTGAAAAGGTAGAATGGGAAATAGATGATTATCATTTACAACGTTTAAAAGAATTAGGTTTGGATAGTGAAGATGAAGATGATCCTAACCAATATATTAGTAGAATATGAGAAAGGGAAAAACATATAATAAAAAACATAAATCAATAGTTAAAGACTATGATAATCAAAAAGCTAAACATCTAGAAAAATTAGCTAGTAAAATTTTAAAGGATGAAGAAAGGAGAGATAATTTAAGGTCTAAAACTATGAAGGGAGATTTTTTAAAAAACTTTTAATATGAAAAAAATATTTTTACTTTTAACCTTTTTTATACTAACAGCATTTACAACGTATAAATCATATGTTAGCCCTGTAATAGAAATAAAACCAATTGAAGTAATTCCAATTGAAGTTGAAAAAGAATCATTTGAACTAATCCAGTCTTCACACCAACAATTTTTAGAAGCAATAGGACATAGAGAATCAAGTAATAACTACTCAGTTGTTAATGAATTTGGTTATATGGGTAAATATCAATTTGGTAGAGCAACACTTAAAGGTTTAGGTATTGATGTAACTAAAGAAGAATTTATTAATGACCATAGATTGCAAGAAAGAGCAATGCATATGTTATTATCACATAATAAAAAGAAATTAAAACGTTATATTAAGAAATATGATGGTAAAATTGTACATGGTATATTAATAACAGAATCAGGTATATTAGCAGCTGCCCATTTAGCTGGTCAAGGTAATGTAAGAAAATTTTTAAGAAACGGATTTGTATTTGAAGATGGAAATGGAACTAAAATGACTTCCTATATGAAACAATTTGGAGGTTACATTTTAAATTTATAATTTGATATTTATAATGAAATGGCTAGAGTAATTCAATCATCTGTTTATAAATCCCAAAAGAAAAAACGCCCTGGTGTTCATGCAAAAACTAAACATTCAGTAAGTAAAAACAGTAAAAACTATGTTAAAGCGTATAAAGGACAAGGAAGAAGCAAGTAAAATTTTAACTACATTTTCATTATCTGATTTTTTTCAAGAAATGGATGATGAAATATTATTACAAATGGTCTACAGTAATAAAATAAAAGACTTATGTAACGCTCTAACTTTAGAATTACATAAAGATAAATCAGATTATTCTGAAAATAATAAATGTTAGATAACTTGGATATATAAAATATCTTACGTATATTATCTCCATACAGTTCTTTACATAACTAAATTACTAATTAATAAAATGAAAATGAAAATGAAAATGAAAAAACCGACAGGTTACTTTCTTGTAACCGTGTTTTGGTTAGCAGTATTAACTTTTTGCTCACTAAAAACACAAGCACAAACTTTTGTAAGTACAACTCCTGAAAATAGAAATGTTGTACTTGAAGAATTTACAGGCATATATTGCCAATTTTGTCCTGATGGACATTTAATAGCACAAAATTTACATAATGCTGACCCAAATGATGTATTTTTAATTAATATACATACTGGTGGTTATGCTAATCCAAATGGACCTAGTGATCCTGATTTTAACTCTTTATTTGGATCTGCAATTGCAGGTAATTCGGGTTTAATAGGCTATCCAGCAGGAACAGTTAATAGAGATATTATTTCTTATAGTCTTTCCCCACAAGGTAATCCAGGTACTACAGCTTTAAGTAGAGGTGATTGGGCAACTGAAGTTGATACTGTTTTATCTCAAGCATCTTATGTTAATGTTGGTGCTCAAGCAAGTTATGATATGGTAACAGGTATTTTAACAGTTAATACTGAAACATATTATACACAAACTACTACAAACATAAATGTGTTACACGTAGCAGTAGTACAAAATAACACACCAGGTCCTCAAACAGGTGCTTTATCGTACAACCCAGGTGCAATAATAACAGGACCTTGGAATCCAACTTATAACCATCAACATATGTTAAGACATTTAATGGATGGTGCTAATGGTTTAGAGTATAATGTTACAACTGCTGGTACATTTGTTCCAAATACACATACATGGCAAATGCCAGCTAATTTATCTAGTGGTCAATCAACTACTGGATTTTTCCCTGATTTAGATCCTACAAATATGGATATTGTAGCTTATATAGCTGAAGGCCCAGGAGCAATTATCACTGGAGTACAAGCTGAAGTACTTTGTATATTTCCTAATGCGTATGATGCAAATGTAACTAACTCAACTTCTGAAGATGTTATTTGTGAAAGTGAAACAGACATATCAATCACTTTTAGAAATTATGGAAATCAAGCATTAACTTCATTAGATTTAACTTATGATATTAATGGTGGAACTCCTATTGTATATAATTGGGTTGGTAATTTAGCTTCTGGTGCTCAAGAAACAGTAACAATTACAAATGTTGCTTTTATACCTCAAGCTAATAATACAGTTACTTGGGTGGCTAGTAACCCTAATGGGCAAGTAGATCAAAACACAACTAATAATTCTAATACTTCAACATTTAAACACTTTAATTTATCTGGTGATGTAATAACAGGAATTACTGCTGGTACAATTGATGTTTCTATTTTAACTGATGGTTATGGAAGTGAAACTACATGGGAAATTGTTGATGAATTTGGACAAGTATATGGTTCTGGAGGACCATATTCGAATAATACTCAATATAATGAAACAGCATATGTAGCTATATTTCCTAGTTGTTTTGAATTAAAATTATATGATTCATATGGTGATGGGATGTGTTGTGCAAACGGAGTAGGTTCAGTGTTAGTAACTGATCAAAATAATAATGTTATATTTGAAGGTAATCCAAATAATTTAACAAATTTCACTGAATTAAATGCTTATTTTGAAACAGGCATGGGAAGTAGTAATTCATGGGAATGTACACCATTTGGATGTGCTGACGTAGGTATGGGAAATGGTTCATATGCTACACAATATGATTGTGAATCTGACTCAGCTAATATTAATACTCCTTGCTTTACTGTAACAAGTATTAATGAAGTTATTAAAGAAACAGAAATAAATAATAATTATAATGGAATATATGATATCTTAGGTAGAAAATACACAAAATCCCTTGGAGATCTAGAAAACGGTATGTATATTATCGGTAATAAAATTATATTAAAACAATAAAAAAGGACGGTCCTTCCTGGCTGTCGTTATTTCAATTAACCCGAATATTAACTAAAACAAAAATTATGAGAAAATTGATTACATTGTTAGCTATTGTAAGTATTACACTTTCAGCTAACTCACAGGAAAAAGGTGACTGGTACGTAGGTACTGGCGATATTGCAAATGTAGCTTGGACTGAATGGTCTGTAGCTCCAACATTAGGATACGGTGTGTCTGATAAGCTTATGGTGGGTATAAACCTATCTCAAGCTGACTCAGCATCTGATATGATGTTAGATGTACATGCAAGATATTTTATGACACTAGGTGGTCATGATATGTTTGTATATGCATCAGCACCAGAATTAGACACTGACATGATAAGTGTTGGGTTAGGTAAAATGTTTACATTCCACAAGAATGTATTTATTGACCCTAAAGTTGTTTATAATACAGGTGAGAAAACAACAAATCTTATGGTAGGATTTGGTCTTAAATTTTAATATTTAAAGACAAGGCTATTAAGAAATATGCGAGGAGGCTTGGTTACCCAAGTCTCCTTTCGTATATTTACCATGTAAATAGGTTATAAAACAATAAAGGTCATGGCAATATTAGAATTTTCAAATTTAAACAAATATGGTAATTGGAGAACGAGACGATTTTACCACCCAACATCAAATTTCGGTATAAAACCCGATGGTTTTGGTTCATCGATTATGGTGAAGTTACATAAATACACGCATAAACACGTTTTACCACCGTGTATATTAAATTTAGGTGGCAAGACATATATTATGCCTGGTTGGCAAGAAGTAATTGAAGGTACAACATTAAACGATGTTATACACATTAAACCTAAACTTAAGAAAAAAGCTGAAACTATAGTAGTTGAAACTCTAAGTTCAAAAGGTAATAAAATGTATAAAACAAGATACTACCCTGATACAGGTAATTTTACTTGTACATGCCCTGGTGTTTGGATGAGTGGTAATAATTGTAAACATATTAAAAAATTAAGAAATAAAATTCAATAAAATGGAAGGAGAAGAAATGGTAGATTTAGCAATGAATAATGCTTATAAAGCTCTTATTGGTGATAAAACAATAATGGATATAGTTGAAGATGAAGATAATGAGCTGATATTTGTCCCAGATCCTGAATTATCTGATAATGAATTAGGTAAAGAATTATTAGAATATTTTATCTCAACAGAAGAATATGAAAAATGTGCTAGAATAAGAGATGTAATGTTATTAAGTAAGGTATTAAATAAATTAATACAATGAAGAATAAATTAAAAAAAGTAGAATTGACCTTACAAGAATGGTGGGATGCACTTAGAACACCTACCCCAGTTAAAAATAAAAAGAAATATAATAGAAAAATTAAACATAAAAATGACAGAAAATAGAGGTAGACCAAGCGAACAAACAGTTAAATTAGATAAATGGATATTAGATACTGATGATTCAACTTGGTATTTTGATAAAAATAAATCATCAAACGGTTGTTATAAAGTAGTTAGTAAATTTGAATCTGGTACTAAACATAACAAACCTAAAATTGACCAGCGTTTGTACCATAAAAATTGCCCTACAGTAGTAGTATTTAAAACATCAAATCGTTCAAATGCTAAAACTAAAATGAAAATAATTAATAAAAATATTGATTATGTTTTATCATCTAAAAAAATATCAGGTATACCTAATATTGCTGAGTGGTTAGAAATAGGAGTTGGCAAATCATTTATCGACCAGTATAAACAAAAATATAATTTAGCTTAGTCTTTATATATTTATAATAAACATTTAAACAAATCAAACATGGCAACATTATTAGTTATTTTATTATTAGTAGCAACCGCAGGAGCTATTTATTATTTTGAATTTTATAAAAAAGGTAAAATTAATGACAGAGATGGAGATTATATTCCTGATGAAATAGAAGATACAGTAGAAGAAGTAAAACGTAGAGCTAAATCTGTTAAAAAAGAAATTAAGGATGTAGCTAAAGCAGCAAAAGAAGTTGGTAACCAACTTGGTGATGTAGGAGCAGCTGTTAAAGGTAAAAAAAGGAGAGGTAGAAAAAATAAAACAAAAAAATAAAATGAGCAAATACAACTTAAATGACATTTTTGAAGAAATGTCACAAAAAGATAAAGATTTTGATAAGGCACAAGCAATGGATAAATTAACTAAAGATGATCAAGATAAGATTAAATTGATTCAAATGATGATGGATAAAGAAAAGAAAATGGCTAAGGAAGAATTAGAAGAAAATAAATCTTTAGGTTATTTAAATAAAGAATTATCTGACCGTATTGAAGGCTTACTTAATCAACCTATGAAAAAGAAATTCATGGATATAGGAATGGATTTAGTTCAAGATTTACTTGAAGAAGATCCATTTAATGTAGATGATGTTATAACTCATTTAGCAAACGAATTAGGTGCTTATATGGATGGTTTTTATAAAGAAGGTGATAAATTAGCTGGATTAGAAGAAGATAGTAATGCCAACTCAAATTATGGTAGTAATGAAGGCAGTAATGAAAATAGTAATGACAATCCAGCAATTAAACAATCATATTCTGGTTTAGAAAAATTTAGACAAGGAGTAAATGAAATTGATATTGATAGTGTTTCAAATGATCCAGGTTCAGGAGATGCAGATAACCCTACAGGTGAAGAATTAGAAGCAGGTGGTGGATATGATGCTGCTATGGAAGAAAATATGGAAACAGTAATGGATAGAGCTAAAGAAATCGCTCCAATATTAAAAGGTGTAGATATGGATATTGTTAAAGATTTTGTAAAAACACATATAGAAGATATTAGAGGAGCATCTGATGATGACATTAGAGATGAATTCCAAGAATTTATATCTGTAAATTATGATTCTGTTAGCGAAATGGAAAACTTAAAAGAACATTTTAATAGATTTAAGTAAAAATAAATTTAAGATTTATGTGAGGGGATTTGGTTTAGCCAAATCCCTTTCGTATATTCACGTATAATAATAAGTTAAAACACAATAAAGGTTATGAATTTAGGATACGCTTGCATTAATACAGTTTTAAAATCAAACGGAATTTTTACTAATAGGACTATGCGTAGAAAAACATTCGATTCTAAAGGATTAGATTATGTATCTGAATTGTCACTCCAAAATATAAAAGATCTTGAAACACATATTCATTGGAATAATGAACATGATATAAAATTGTTTAGATTATCATCTCAAATATTTCCATGGATGGAAGAATACAATTGGGAAGATTTAAAAGATTGGGATGAAATTAAGTCACTAATGTTAAAATGTGGTAATATAGCAACTAAATCAGGACAAAGACTTACTATGCATCCTGGCCCTTATCATTGTTTAGCTTCCCCAACACCTAAAGTTGTTGAAAGAACAATAATAGGTTTGAACAAACATGCAGAGCAATTTGATATGATGGGTTTTAAACCTAGTAATTATAATAAAATTAATATTCATGTAGGTGGTGCTTATGGAGATAAAGAATCAGCATTAACAAGATTTTGTGAAAATTTTGAATTATTAAATGATAGTACTAAAAAACGGTTAGTAGTAGAAAATGATGATTCACCAAATGAATATTCAGTAAAGGATTTAATTAAAGGAGTTCATTTAAAAATTGGTATCCCAATTACATTTGATTATTTTCATCATAAATTTAATACTGGTGATTTAACTGAAAAAGAAGCATTAATAGCTGCAGCAGCAACTTGGCCTGATGGGATTACACAATGTTGTCACTATTCTGAAAGTAGACGTAAAGAAAAGTTAGATGAATCAATTAGACCCCAAGCACATTCAGATATTATTTATGAAAAAATTAATACTTATGGGTTAAATCCTGATATAGTAATTGAGGCAAAATTAAAAGAACAAGCAATATTTAAAAGAGTAATATAAATGAGTAAAGACAAACCAGATAATTATGCTGAAAATAAGGTAATTATGCCTTACGGTGATAATGTTGCTGCACCTAAAATTACAGTACCTGATACTAATGCCTGGGTTACACAACAATCAGTAGATGTAAATAATTATTTAGAAAGTAAATTCACTGAGTTAAAAAAAGAATATGCAAATCTTATAGCTTTATTTAAATGGAATGAATTAGTTAATCAAGCTGAATTTAATTTTATTCCTGTTAAAGGACATACTTATTATTTATACCAAAAAGATGATGAAAAATTGTTTTTATCATTAATTGAACCCCAATATTGGAATCAATTATATGTTGGATCTGTAAGATTAGACTCAGATAATAAATGGATAAAGATTTCCACGTAGATATTTGGCTACCTGAGGGAGGGTTCGTATATTTACGGTATAATAATAAGTTAAAACACAATAAAGGTTATGAAAAAATTCGAAGATATAAGTTGGAAACAACATAGATTGGGTAAGGGATTTA
>Ga0206127_1004700_pt1 | contig 11888 bp, 13 predicted proteins | sample Helgoland_Spring_6_FD_148646 | JGI IMG/M metagenome (GOLD analysis project Ga0206127, IMG submission 148646) | Pelagic subsurface seawater microbial communities from Kabeltonne, Helgoland, North Sea - Helgoland_Spring_Bloom_20160419_1 | ecosystem: Environmental > Aquatic > Marine > Epipelagic ...
TTCGCACGTTGATTTTTTGCTAAATGAAGCGCACCGAGTACCAAAGTTATATGCGGAAAATTATATCGCCTAACGCTGCTCGAGCCTAACGCTGCTCGAAATGAATAATTTCAATGCGTTAGGTTATGCATGACGTTTCAGGTATTTTGTTAAACGTTACGGGCAGTGCCCAGCGGTGCGGGCGCGTCTGCACTCTGTTGAAGGTAGGATTAGATGGTTTGATGACCGCCCTTAGGCTCTGAAGAGCATAAGAAAATGTTTCTGCGGCAAGCACAAAATATTACACATAAAAGCCAAGAGCTTTTAATCGACGGGCTATTGCCGTTTCCGATTTCTTCCTTCGATATATTAAACTCTTTGTACCAGGCCTATGCTCACGTTGGTTGTGATGCCGAGATGGGCCGCGCAAAGCGCGACCTTTCCCTGTCTAAGGCGGTCTGTTTTCAGAGCAGCACGTACCACACCAGCAGCGGCGGTGCAGCGAAAGCGAAAGCAATACAGAACAGCTGCGCAGCATGGCTTATTTTGCCAAATAAGCCGGTACCCAACGCACCTTCTCCGTAACCCATTACACCTGCCATCACTGCATAACCCTGGCGTTCGGTGTTGCGGTTGGCGGCTTGGATCGATCGCATCGCGGTCTCATAAGCCTGATCCTGTCGGGCTTGTTCGTCCAACTTTGGTTGCAGGTTTTCCATGTTTGTCATTCGTGTGCGCTCCCTTTTCAATACGGTAAAGTGGTGCACCACCCGTCTAAGTCCAGCGCGGAAAACAAAAAAGGCCGACCTTTTGCAAATTCAGATGAACACTTTTAGTTCAGTGCTTTATTCGCAATTGTATGGTGTCACGTGCCCTAAACTTTGGCGATACCCGATAATTTACGAGTCGCCATATCATAATGAGGAGTGAATGCCCGATAGGCGTTGCGAATGTCAGGGAACCAGCCATATGCCTGCCCAACCGTCGTGCCGATCAAACCTGGCGCGGCGATGGTTCTGTCCGAGATGCAGAGCATCAACACTGTCTACAACAAGCCGCAACACAACAAAGGAATCTGGGTCAGAAGTTTTTGTATAATCCAGCGACCGCGCGATAGACTGGCCCGGTGCAGGATCGCTGCCGTAAGACAGCCGGGACGCTTCGGGTATAGCACGCCATGTCGCTTGTACCTCCTCACCAGACAAAATTTTGACGTGAGCTTCCATACGTAACTGTAGATGGGCAGAAGTGTCCCAGACATGCAGCTCGGCAAAAGGTGTCGCTCTCAGATCCGCGATTTTGGATGACCTTAGATCGGTATGAATATCAAGCGTGCCTGTTGCTTTGTCGGCCGCGCGCAGCACAACTGTTCGAGCCCGCGGCCTGCCTTGCGGAGTGACGGTCGCTAGTGTCGGATGTCGAGCCGGGGCATGCCGGTCGTGAACACCACGGGTCAGGCGTGTCCAGACCTCGGCGTACAATGGAACTAGATCGCATGCCCAAGGGTGGGGGTCAGCGTTCATTTGTAGACCTCGCGCCGATCTGCAAAAGTACGCACACGTCTGCGCCAGGCGCGATAGCTACCGGATTTCAGTGTTTGTCGCATTAGTGCTTTCACCTCGTCCGGACCCAATCCATGCTGGGTGCGGATCTGTTCAAAGCTGGTATGGTCGCTTAGCGCCATTTCGACGATCTCGCTGATTGCTGCTGGGTCAAGTTGCTTTCGTTTCATGCTCTTCGATGTGTCTTTGCTGTGTTGCAAGTCAAGGCCCCTCTTTGCCAAGGTCATTCGCGAGACATGCGGTATTGGACTTGATCAGAACTGCTTTTAAGTCAATCAGCCTTTTTAACCTGAAAAATTACTAACTGCGGGTTCATTTTGTCCAACTGGGTAGGTGGGGCATCCATGCAATCGACAAAGCATGGCCAGCACAGTAGTTTGTAAAACCGCATTTTTTTACGGATTAGAAGGTATTGCCAGCTGTGCGAGCAGCAGGTAACATGCTAGTATGATTAGAAATCAATAACCCTCCTGGCGATGAGGATAAAATGCCGGCGCGCATCACCCATTATTCTGTCCATGATATCCGCTTTCCGACAAGTCGAACATTAGACGGATCCGATGCGATGAATCTCGCGCCAGACTATTCGGCAGCGTATGTCGTGCTTCATGCAGACCACGGGCCCGATGGCCATGGGATGACGTTCACCATTGGACGGGGCAACGAGATATGTTGCGCCGCTATCCGCGCGGTCTCTGATCTGCTTGTGGGTCGGGAAATTGATAGCCTCTTTGCCGATATGGGTGCAACTTGGAAACTGGTGACGGGGGACAGCCAGCTGCGCTGGACCGGTCCTGAAAAAGGCGTAATCCATCTAGCTGGGGCGGCTGTGATCAATGCAATCTGGGATATGTATGGTAAACATGTCCAATTGCCAGTCTGGCGACTGATCGCTGAGATGTCACCTGAAGATATGGTTTCACTGATTGACTGGCGTTACCTTTCAGATGCGCTTTCGCCATCCGAAGCCATTGAACGGCTTCAATGGCGCGCGCCAATGAGGAAGGCACGGCTTTCGGAAATGGAAATAACCGGCTATCCGGCATATACGACATCCGCTGGATGGCTTGGCTATTCAGACGACAAAATTAGGTCGTTGATGCGTACAGCGTTGGCTGATGGCTGGACCCACTTTAAGATGAAGGTTGGCGCCAACATTGAAGATGATTGCAGACGTGCAAAAGTTATCCGGGAAGAAATCGGCGAGGATCGTTTCCTGATGATGGATGCAAATCAGGTCTGGGGTGTCGATGAGGCGATCTTCAATATGAACCGTCTGTCAAAATTTAATCCGTGGTGGATTGAAGAACCGACAAGCCCCGATGATATCCTTGGCCACGCCAGGATTGCGCGCGCGGTGGCGCCGATCCGGGTCGCCACAGGTGAGCATTGCCATAATGCCGTAATGTTCAAACAATTGATGCAAGCCAACGCAATTTCTGTCTGTCAGGTGGACAGTTGCAGGCTAGCAGGTCCCAATGAAATTCTGGCGGTAATGTTGATGGCTGACAAGTTTAACGTTCCTGTTTGTCCTCACGCGGGTGGGGTGGGGCTATGCGAATTGATCCAGCACATGAGTTTTGTGGATTTCATTTCTGTGTCAGGAAGTCTGGAAAATAGAGTTTTAGAATATGTTGATCACCTTCATGACCATTTTGTTGACCCGGTCCGCACAAAGGGTGGGTATTACCTTCCACCAGAAATGCCAGGTTTCTCAATAGAGATGAAAGCCCAAAGCATAGCTGAATACACCTTCCCGACTGGGAAAGCTTGGGTAAGCTGAGGTTGCAATAAATATTCAGGCGCTCGAGGCTATGACGCGTTACCGCTGCCAACCCGGCCCTTCAATGCCCAACTCCATTATCTAATCCTCATACATATGGACTGGGGGCGATTGGCAGAGCTCAACCCGCTGGGGGCGCTGTTAACACGACCCATGCAATCCAGATCGGCCAAAGATTGCGATGCCTAAACGTCGATATCCGCAGCTGGCACGTGCGCACATTAATTGGCAACAGCGGTTATTGTAAATAACCCCATTTCTGCATCTGCAGCCATGAAAACAGCCGACTTTCCTTCCAATCTCATATCAATTCAATCAATGGTGTCTGAGCCTTGTTTCACCACACCAATTCAGGTAACATTCTAGCATGCCAATACATGAATCAGCCGTGCAACCAGCCGACTTTGATGCGCCTGTGCAGTTAGCGCCTTTGTCCTCTTACAAAGGAACATTGTCGAGCCGCGTCTATCACAGCCTGAAAGACGCTATTTTGTCGCTGTCCTATCAACCCGGCCAAATCATGCGCAAACGTGATATTTGCGAACAATTGGGTCTTTCTCGCAGCCCCGTCTCAGAAGCAGTGACGAGGCTGGCGGCTGAGGGACTAGTCGACGTCATGCCTCAAGCCGGCACATTCGTTGCCCGGTTTTCAATGAACGAAATCCGTGAGGGTGCGTTTCTGCGCGAGGCGCTTGAGCTTGCCGCTGTCGAACGCGTTGCAAAAACGATCACCGAAGATCAGGTGAAACAGCTTAAAAGAAATCTTCGAGTACAACAGGCCCTAGTAGATGATCTAGATGTGCAGGGATTTTATAAATTCGACAGCGAAATGCATAATTTGATTCTGGGGTTTACCAACTACCGCCGTCTTGCGGCCATGGCCGAGACCAGTTGGTTACAAGTCAATCGTGCGCGTCAACTGGTTTTACCCAATCCAAACAGGGTCGCAGATACACTTGCTGAACATAAGGCCATTGTGTCTGCACTTGAGGCAAACGACCCGGACGCAGCCCGGCAGGCAACCAAGACCCATCTCCGTCAATTACTTTTGCATCTCGAAGCGATAGAGCGGGACCGCCCCGATCTGTTTGATAAACCATGACACGCCCAAATCGCCCTCGCTATGCCGCGCGCCTGAATGCATTCAAGCAGCTTTCCCCTGGATCAGACGTGCGAGACTGGATCGCAGCAGCTGGCCAAGTTGAAGGCCTGGGGGCAGCAGACCTAAATTATCCTGATCATTTCGCCCGTTATGACGCGACCCAGATGGCAGGCTTTCTAGATGATGTAGGGATAGTTTTGAACGGTCTTGCGATGCGGTATTACACTGATCCCGGGTTTAAACTGGGGGCCTTTACCCATCCGGAGCCTGCCGTGCGCAAGGCTGCGCTGGAAATTACCAAAAAGGGCGTTGATACCTGTGCTGCGATGGGCGGGAAAACGGTCACGCTTTGGATGGGCCAGGACGGGTTCGATTACGCATTTCAAATAAACTATGCCGCTGCGTGGGATCGTACCATCGAAGCGATTTCAGAGGTTTGCGCCCACAACCCCGAAATTGACATTGCCATTGAGTACAAACCAAATGAACCCCGCGCCTACGCATTGATGCCGGATATCGGTACGACATTGCTTGCCTGTCGCGAGGTGAATGCGCCCAATCTTGGGGTTACCCTTGATTTTGCGCATGTTTTGTATGCCGATGAAATGCCGGCGCATTCTGCAGCACTGATCGGTCGGCATTCGCGCATGATCGGGCTGCATCTGAACGACGGCTATGGGAAGCGCGATGATGGGCTGATGGTCGGCTCTGTTCATGCAATCCAAACAGTTGAGTTATTGGTAGCGATGCTGCGGATGAACCAGACGGATGTGATCTATTTCGACACCTTCCCGGACATGGGGGGCCTTAATCCCGTCGAAGAGGCGCGCACAAATGTAACCCTTACCGACCGCTTTATGGACGTTGCTGAGCAGCTTGTCGAAGATGCATCCCTGAAGGATGCAATTGATAAACAAGACGCCGCTTTGTCACATCGCATCGTTGCAAAAGCGTTGTTCGGCACATGAACCTTTTGGTTGTCGGTGCTTTGCATTGGGACGTGGTGGTGAGGGCCCCACAATTGCCCAAGCTGGACGAGACCTTGCGCGGGCGAGACGTGAACTATCAATTAGGTGGCAAAGGTGGAAATCAGGCAATCGCGGCAATTAAGGCTGGGGCGCAGGTTGGGTTTGCCGGACGCATCGGAGCTGACCAAGCAGGCACCGCAATGCGCACCCTCTTGATGAAATCGGGCGTTGACCTGGCTCAACTACAGCAAGGCACCGGCGCGTCGGGGATGAGCGTCGCTATCGTCACCGATAACGGTGAGTACGGCGCTGTCATTGTGTCGGCTGAAAACCATGATTACGACCCGTTGGTTCTTGAGCTCCCAGCAGAGTGCGCAATGGTGCTGTTGCAAAATGAAATGCGACCAGACATTCTGCGCACCTGCGCGGCAGCGGCCCACAAACGCGGCGCGAAAGTTGTCTGGAATGCGGCACCAGCCAAGGATATTTCTCCGAGCGATCTGGAACTCGTCGATACGCTGATCATAAACCGGGTAGAGGCCGCAGACATTTTGGGTCATGATGACATTGGCTCTGATCCTGCTTCGGCAGTGGTATTACTTGCGGAACTGGCACCAAAGGCCGAAGTCATCCTCACTTTGGGGGGCGACGGCGTGGTTTTTACTGCCCCGGGGCAGTTCTGCGAGATCCAACCGGCGCAGCCCGTCAAGGTAATATCAACACATGGGGCAGGAGACGTGTTTGTGGGAACATTTGCGGCCTCCCGCCTGCGTGGACTATCGCTTTCAAAAGCTATCGCCGCCGGACAACAGGCTGCGGCTGTCCATATCAGTCAGAGCCGATAAAACGCTTGGGCTGTACCGCCAAAAATACTTTCTTGGGAGACAGTTGGCAGATGTTCGGTTAACTTGCGCGCTGCCTCGAACCATGCAGTGTAACTGGCCTTAAGACGGCAAACCGGCCAGTCTGATCCCCACATGATCCTTTCAGGCCCAAAGATTTGCAGCAAGTGTTCCGTATAAGGACGCATTGCTGCAAGGGACCAACCATTGGCTTCCGTGACCAACCCCGAGAACTTGCAAAAGGCGGATGTGTCTTCTGCTAGACGGGTCATGCCACAAGCCCACTGTGCAAAATTGTCGGAGCTATGGATGCGGATTTGAGGTTTCATGCAATGGTCAATGACCACCCGCATATCCGGGTAGCGGATAAGCAGCTTCAGGAAGTTATCCAGATGCCTTGGAAATCCGAGTGCATCAAAGGTCAGATCACATTCGACGATCAACTCATAGGCCCACGCAATATCAGCCCGCAGCATCCAGTCATTGTCTGGAATATCTTGGATCATTGGGCGCACCCCCAAAAACTTTGGGTGTTTTGCCAGCCTGCGCAGGTGCCGCGCATGAGAGTAATCCTCGAAATCGATCCAGCCGACCACGCCGGCCACGCGAGGGGACGCATCCGCTATGCCCAGCAGATATTCAGTTTCTTCCAGCGTCGCCGCTGCCTGCACAAGCACGGTTTGTTCAATTCTATTTTCGACTAAATGCGGCTCTAGATCTGCAGGACCATAGGCCCGGGCGAGGGTCGCATTGTCCATCGGCATCCAGTTGTAGTCTCCGCGGGCGGGATTCCAGAAATGCTGATGACTGTCTATTTTAGGGCTCAAGCTGCATCCTCGCGCATCAGTCCGGCGGACTTGAGGTCTGACCAAAGAGCTTCAGGAATATCGGCGCTTTCCGCCTCGATATTGCTGTTCATTTCGGCCAACCCCTGTCCACCAGGAACAACTGATACAACGGCAGGATGTCGCAAAGGGAACTGGAATGCGGCATCAACAAGACGTATGCCATGCCTCGTGCAAATCTTCTCAATCTCGCCGACGCGCGCCAAAACGTCTTGGGGTGCGGGTTCATAGTTGTAATGCGCACCCTGTTTTGGGCCTGTTGCCAGAATGCCAGAGTTATAAGGCCCACCAATTACAACGCCTGTGCCCTGTGCCTCACAAAGCGGCAAGAAACTTTCGAGTGCTTCCTGCTCAAGCAGTGTGTAACGCCCGGCAAGCAGGAACATATCAAAATCGCCGCGCTCTGCCATCCACTGGCATGGTTGCCATTCGTTCACTCCGGCGCCAAAGGCTTTGATAACGCCCTGATCCCGCAAAGAGACCAGCGCGCCATAGCCGCCATCCATCAATTCGGCCAACTTGGCATCGAGGGCCTCCTGAGTGCCATGGTTAGCCAGATCAATGTCATGCGCAAAAAGGATATCGATCCGGTCGACGCCAAGCCTCTCAAGGCTGAATTCTACAGAACGCATAACGCCATCATAGGTGTAGTCGTAGACCTCTTTTCTTGCGGGCACATCGAACCATTTATCAAGCCCATCACGCTTGTCAGGAGTGCTTGCTTTCAGCAGCCGTCCAACCTTGGTCGACAAGACGTAACTGTCACGGTCCTTACCCCGCAACAACGGATTCAGCCGGGTCTCTGACAGGCCAAGACCATAAAGTGGGGCTGTGTCGAAATACCGAACACCTGCGTCCCAGGCGCGGGTCAAAACCGCCTGAGCGTCTTCATCGCTGATAGCACGATAGAGATTTCCAAGCGGGGCCATTCCCAAACCAAGTTCGGTGAATGTCAAACCGCCGTTTCCCAGTCGGTCCCAGTGATTGGTCTGCAAGGTCATATGAGTCCCCCTCTCTGACATGCTAGTATGAATACTACTGGACTGCATCCCCAAACTTTTGCAGCATGGGAACATAGGGGGATATGTATGCAGCGTTTTGAAGCAGCCTTTGGCACAGCCAAACCGGTAATCGCAATGGTCCATTTGGGTGCGTTGCCAGGCACGCCTTTGCATGACAGTGAAAAGGGGTTGGATGGTCTGGTCAAGGCCGCGCAGGCCGACCTGTCGGCACTTCAAGAGGCCGGTGTAGATGCGGTCATGTTTGGTAATGAAAATGACCGTCCCTATGAATTTGATGTCGACACGGCTAGCACCGCCACGATGGCCTATGTGATTGGCCGAATCCGCGATCAAATTAAAGTGCCTTTTGGTGTTAATGTTCTGTGGGATCCTCACAGCACGGTCGCTCTTGCGGCAGCGACAGGCGCTGCTTTCTGCCGTGAAATTTTTACTGGTACCTACGCTAGTGACATGGGGCATTGGGCACCAAACGCAGGCAGCGCAATGCGCTATCGCAATCGGCTGGGACGTGATGATTTACTGATGCTCTACAATGTCAGCGCTGAATTTGCAGATAGCCTTGACCGTCGCCCATTGCCAGATCGGGCGCGTTCAGCCGTGTTTTCTTCGGTGCCTGACGCGGTTTTGGTGTCAGGTCAGATCACTGGGGAAGCCGCCAAAATGGAAGATCTGGAAGCGGTAAAAACGGTGCTGCCCGATATTCCAGTTCTAGCGAACACTGGCGTCAAACATGAAACCGTTGCTGATGTGATGCGTGTCGCCGACGGTTGCATCGTCGGGTCTTCGCTGAAGGTCGATGGCGATACTTGGAACGCAGTGGACCCGGAGCGCGCCCGCGATTTTATGGACAAGGCCAGAACCGCCAGATGATAGCTGATGACCTTAAAATGCTGATGCAAATACCGGGCCTTTCGGGGCACGAAGCCCGAGTGGCGGAAGCGATCGCAGAGCGAATGCCAATTTCTTGCAAGACAGATCGGCTTGGCAATCTGATTGCTACGTTCCCCGGCACCGACCCATCAGTCATGTTGTTCACGCATATGGATCAGCTTGGGTTCATTGTGCGCAAGATTGAAGAGGACGGTTTGATCCGTGTGCACCGGATGGGCGGCGTGCCGGAACGCGCCTTACCCTCTCAGGCGGTAGTGCTGAGCACGCGCGACGGGCGCGATATCCCCGGCGTTCTGGCCAACAAAAGTCACCATGCAACCCAGCCCGATGAAAAATACAAAGTTCTGCGTGCTGCAGAACTTTATGTCGACACAGGTCACGGATCCAAGCTGGCGGTCGAGGCGGCGGGCATAGCGATTGGAACGCCTGTCACATATGCGCCAAACGTGATCGAACTGGCGCAGGGACGGATTGCAGGCACGTCAGTTGATGATCGCGCAGGGTGTGCCGTTCTATTGGATGTCGCCAGAAGCTTAGCCAACCGGACAGGCGGACCAACTGTGCATGTCGTGTTTTCCACTCAAGAAGAGTTCAATTTGCGCGGTGCGCTGCCTGCCGCTCAGGGCCTAAAGCCCGACATCGCTATACAGATTGATCTGATGCTTGCCAGCGATACACCGGATACATCCGATCTTGGTGAGATGGTATTGGGTGGCGGGCCAGGCATGAGCCTTTACAGTTTTCATGGTCGTGGAACACTCAACGGTGTGCTACCGCATCCCGGACTTGTCTCTCTCTTTGAAGGTGTGGCGCAGGACAGGCGCATTAGCTTGCAGCGATCCGCACAGGTCGGCGTCTTGACCGACCTCAGCTATGTCCAGCAAGTTGGCGCTGGCGTTGCCTCTATCGATTTGGGCTTTGCTATGCGGTACAGCCATTCGTCGCTTGAGGTTTGTCAGCTGAGCGATCTGGAGGCTCTGTCAGGGCTACTGATCGCGGGCATACAAGGTATTGGGCCTAATTTTGCATTGGAGCGATGGTGATGAGCTATACGCTTGGAGTCGACATCGGAACCTTTGAAACAAAGGGCGTTTTGGTTGATGCCGCCGGTGTTGTTATCGCCACTGCGCGTCATGGGCACAAGATGGTCGTCCCGCAACCGGGCTGGGCTGAACACAGGCCAGAAGAGGACTGGTGGGGCGATTTTGTCAAAGTTACCAATGAACTGATCGCGACGTCTGGCTGCAAACCGAACGAGATCAAGGCAGTCGCTTGTTCGGCAATTGGCCCGTGTATGCTGCCTGTGGATGCAGACGGTGCGGCATTGATGAATGGCGTCCTCTACGGGGTAGATACGCGGGCGATGACGCAGGTCGATGCATTGACAGCACGGATCGGGAAAGACGTTATCCTTGAGCGCTGCGGGAACGCGCTGACCTCGCAATCCGTGGGCCCGAAAATTCTATGGTTGAAAGAAGAACAACCGAAGATCTATGCCAAAACGGCCAAGATCCTGACCTCAACCAGTTTCCTAGTGCATCGGTTGACCGGTGAATACGTTATCGACCACTATACCGCCGCAAATTTTTCTCCGCTGTATGATGTGGATGCACAGGATTGGTGTTTTGAACTGGCTGCAGATATCGCAACACCTGAGATGCTGCCGCGTCTTCTGTGGTCTACTCAAATTGCAGGTCATGTGACCGCTACAGCTGCTGCTGCCACAGGATTAGCCATTGGTACACCCGTGACAACAGGCACGATTGATGCCGCTGCCGAAGCGTTGAGCGTTGGCGTAGGAGCCCCGGGCGACATGATGGTGATGTACGGCTCCACCATCTTTATCATTACCCTAACGCAGGAACGCGTGCGCGATGCGCGCCTCTGGTATGCGCCATGGCTTTACCCTGGGCAACATGCCTCAATGGCGGGGCTTGCCACGTCTGGCACTTTGACACATTGGTTTCGCAATCAGTTCTCTCGGGAACTTCCGCCTGAAACTGCCTTTGTGACGTTGGCACAAGAGGCAGAAGCCGTCGCACCCGGCGCAGATGGATTACTTTTTCTGCCCTATTTTTCTGGCGAGCGAACCCCGATTTATGATCCGCTGGCCAAGGGGGCATTTTTCGGTCTGAACCTGACCCATGAGCGGGGGCATATGTACCGCGCACTGATCGAGGGCATCGCATTCGGAACTGCCCATGTGCTCGAGACCTATCGCGATGCAGGCGTGAATTTAACCCGCATTCTGGCAGTCGGGGGTGGCACGAAAAACGCGCTTTGGCTACAGGCTACATCGGACGTGTCGCAGGTTGATCAGATTGTGTGTGAAAAAACAGTCGGTGCAAGCTATGGCGATGCGTTTTTAGCCAGAGTCGCCATTGGCGAAGCTGATATCGGCGATATCGCAAGCTGGAATCCGCTGGAAACACAAATCAAAGCAACCGTAATCCCGACCTATACTCGGAACTACCCTTTATTTCGTCGGCTGTATGAGCAGACAAAAGACATTGCAACTCTGCTTTCTGAATGAGTACGCATCAATATCAGCAAAGAGTGCCAACTGTGCAATCCTTATCCCGGCCAAAAAAATAGCCGATGATCAGACGGGTAGCCACTTAGCCTTGTCAGTGAAGCGCTTTATGAGGGATCGAATTTTATCTTTTTCGAGGTCACGGTTCTGATAATAACCTGCAGTCAGCAATCAGGTAAAACACCACAAGCGATGCCCGCGCGACGTCGTAATATTGAACAGACACGAGGCGCACCAAGAGCGCGCTTTTCTAAAGTCACACGGCGTGGGGGCGCAGTTTTTCGACCTCTGGCCGATAGGGCGCTGCTCCGGCGGGCAGGTCAGGTACAAGGACTGCGTCTTCATACTTTAGTTGCCGAAC
>Ga0206127_1004706_pt1 | contig 11879 bp, 11 predicted proteins | sample Helgoland_Spring_6_FD_148646 | JGI IMG/M metagenome (GOLD analysis project Ga0206127, IMG submission 148646) | Pelagic subsurface seawater microbial communities from Kabeltonne, Helgoland, North Sea - Helgoland_Spring_Bloom_20160419_1 | ecosystem: Environmental > Aquatic > Marine > Epipelagic ...
ACTATATAAATTACTTTCACCATTAATAGAGAGTGTTCTCTGGAGACCATCGGTCAAAGTGCTAGGTTGATATTGATCTTCAAGGGTTAAGTTTTTATAAGTATAGATGAAAATGGGTCTTTTATTGTCATCTATTCTGTACCCCTGAGGTGTAATATCATTATTAGTTTTTAATGAATAGGGACTAGCTTCACTTGTTAATGGGGATGCAATGATATGGTCATTTAATTCAACTGACATTTCTTGAGGCATTAATAATTGATCGATACCTCTCCCTTCCCACATTTCTGTGACATCGGCAAATCCCCCCTTCCATACTTTAAGGAGACTTCCACGGGTTAGGTCATATGAATAATGAACACCTTGAGGATCACCGACAGAAATGGTATGCGTCCTTTTTTCATCTCCATAATTTACGAAACCTCTAATCATCTCAGGATTTTTAGTAGGATTGATAAGTAATGTATTTTTTGTATTGTTTTGAAGATATGGAGAAAGTCCTTGCAGCGTTCTTAATTCTTGTTCGGGGCCTTCGTATTTTAACCAAAAGCCTTTTCCCCAAGTATTATTAAAGTAATTAATCTGAAATGTGTGAGTACCTTTTTTGAGGTTAACTAAGCCTTTTTTTGATTCGAAATCATGTTTTCCATCGTTATTAATGATTTGTTTTTGATCAATGAAAAGGGCCGAACCATCATCTGATAAAAGATCAAACAAATAATCTCCTGAGATGGGGACATTCAAGTTACCTGTGAATTTGAATGCAACGCCATCTCTTCGTTGAGAAAGTTGATTTACATCAATGGTTTTTGTAGAGCCAGTCACTTTAGGGGATAGCGTATCAAAATGAGGAAGGCTAGTTATTGGCATGGAAACTTCGAAATATTGATATTCAATATTACTTGTGCTGAGCGTATCTGTCCCGTATAGTTTATACTTTATGTTTCTGAAGGCAACGGGTCCATGATCACCTTGGAGCATCAATGCTGCCTTGGGCAATTCCAGTTGATTTGAAATAAATGCAGCTCTGGTAGGCCCAGTCACTTCTACATTTTCATGTATTAGGATGCTATTATGGCGCACTTCCTCAAAAAGGGCATCAGCTATTTTGTTACCTAAAGAGTCAAATTTAGGAGCTTTAAATTTGATGTGAAGATGTTGCCACAATCCTGGGGCTTTGCTTACATTCTTTTTGGGAGCATGCCCCTCATAGCCTTGTTGTCCTTCTGGTTTTTGATCATCCCATCGCTCATAGATACTCCCACAATCCTGGGAAGTAAGGTTATTGACTTCCCAGCTGTCTAAAAGTTGAATTTCATATCGACTTTGAAAGTAGATGCCTGAGTTAGATCCTTTGGGCATCATGAATTCTAGATCCAATTCAATGTCACCATGTTCAAAAGTTGAAAAAATAGGGTCTCGATTTTTACTGGTGGGCTGATTGACTAAGATTCCTGTACCCTCCCTAGTTTTTATATGTAATTTTTGGGTAAAGTCCGAATGGACGTTACCCATCACACTCCAGTTTTGAGTGGTACTTTGAAATTCACTCATATCTGAAAGTTTCAGAGCTTTAAAAGGGAGTACATTGGGTATGACTGATTCATTACCTTTCAAATCTTCCACTATCGAAGGCGCACAACTCCAAAGGATGAGTAAAAAAAAGAGGGTGATATTGATTCTAATTTTTTTCATTGGTCTTTTGGCTAATTGAAGTGTTTTTTGAAGCAGGTGTTTTATGTGAGAGAAGATTCGTCAAAAGGGTATTGCTTTTAGTACGAATACTTAAGAAACATCTACTAAGACAATAAGTTTTTATTTGCTCTCAATGAGAAAGCTGTTCTTCAGGTACCTTTTTCACCCATAAAGATAAGAATAATATGTGTAGTGCAAGGTTTGAAAACTGTATTTTCTGTCTGATTTCATATTTTCCTATCTTGTTTAGAATTAATAAAAAAAGAAAAAGGGCTCCTTAGAGTATTAAAATAATCATCTTAAGTCAATGTAATCTGGCTCAGAAAAGGGCAAAAAGGGAATTTATTTTCAATTAAATTTGTCTTTATAAAAATTTAAAAACTTTCTTTTTTACCCAAATCTTTCAAAAGTTTCTAATCTGCTAATAATCATGAAAAAAAATTTCAAACTAAGTTTATTTTTTATTTCCCTATTATCTGTGGCGAGTATCGTGTCATGTGGAGATGAGGAGGATCCGATTAGCGCTGTGTCGTATTCCCTCACTGTTCAGATTGAACCTGTAATAGGTGGCACTGTTTCCCAGACATCTGAAACTTTTATATCGGGCACGACCGCTACCTTAACTGCAACGGCCAATTCGAATTATATTTTTTCGACTTGGACTGGATCTTCAAATAGCACATCGAATCCTTTAGAATTAATGATGAATGAGGATAAATCACTGGTTGCTGTTTTTGAATTAATGGACAGCGACCAAGATGGGATAACCGATGATTTAGATGAATGCCCTGATACCACCGAAGGGACCTCAGTAGATGATAAAGGTTGTGAAGAAGAGGTTGCTGACGTTGATGCAACTGTTTGGACGGGAGACGTGATAAATTTTAGTAAATCAGATGGTGCTGATCCTGCCTTAGCCGCCAATCAAGATCGGATTACTGACAAAGTCTGGATTACTCGAGATAATGAAGAGGGGGGACAAATATATAATCGGGTATTAGAAAATGTTTCAGATAAACAAACGAGTCCATTGGGAACAGCATGGTCTGAAGGGTCCATTGATGATTATGCCTCTTTAACTTACACCTCTTTTCGAACAGCAACGGGAAAGCCCAAAGACGCCGTCGGCAAAACTTATGTAGTACATCTTACTGAAGATAATATTTATTTATCAGTGAAGCTAATTTCTTGGTCTGGAGGCAAGGCGGGAGGGTTTAGTTACGATCGGAGTACAGAGTAATTTTTCATAAGAATACGTTCGTAATAGGATAAAAAAACTACCCTTTTAATTTTTAAAAGGGTGCTTTTTTTATAATAAAAATTGGTTTTGATGATAGCACTAGGGAACTCAATTCATGTAAAAACCTCTGTAATTCAGAATAATTACCCCACATTTCTAAACTTTTGCTGAAAGCAATATTACTTGCATTGTAATTCCCATCGAACATGTCGTTGTATTTTTTCACCACTTTAGGCCACGATTCAGACTCATTGTCTAGTCCAGTATAGTCCTTGTGCATATACGTCACTAAAACTCTTCATGGGATACCCTCCTATGGAAGAGCTCCACACACTAAGAAAGATTTCATCACCTAACTCGGCAGTCAAAAATTTTCACCCTCTCCGGGCTTGCTTTTATAAAAAAAAGCACCTTCCCAACTTTTTTTCACCGGACTTGGCGATATTATGAGATGCATCCACTGCATACTGCAAAAACTCTGTCCTAGATGAATTGGTTATTTTTGGACTTACATTTTTTCACCACCACTCATTTCCTTTTTTGGGAGAGGTTTCTATTTGACCAAAGCTGTCAGTATATAAGAATTTGACTAATTGACCATCTTCACCAACAGCGACTTGGAACGTATAAATTTTTTCATCTTCTAAGGTGTTGTTAAATTTTTTAGTTTTTTCACCAATCAAAGATTTTATCTCATTGGTGTCCGCAGTATTAAAATCAAGATACATGATACTGCCTACTTGAACGAAAGCTGTGGAAAAAGCCAAGCTCAAAAACAGGAAAATATTGACTATTCTTTTCCTTTTATTTTAGTTGAATTTATTTAGAAATAATAGTTGATTGTTATTTTTAAGGACATTGTTACTTTTTCATTGAAACCTCAAAAGATAAGTACTGCTGTGAGGTCAAAAACGTTAGTTATAACGAAGATAAATGCAGAAAGAGAAAGTATAATAAAATGACTTTTCTTTCTGCATCAATATGAAAGTTTAAATTTTTGTTAAAATAAAATCAAACTTATTGTGTGGAGAGTCCTGGCATGAAGACCGCATTATAATTTCCCCTTGACCATTCCAATAAGGACTCATTGTACAATTGGAAATCGTTTTTCCAAGAGCCATCCCCGAACATTTCATCATAGGTCTCTTGGACACTTTCACCCTTAGAGGCACCTTCTGGTAACTTGATGTCATTGTAGGTTGTAATAATTCGTACCGTATTAGAATTTCCTCCGGAATCAAGATAAAAAACACCCTGTCTGATTTCTGGGCGTACTTTGGTTAAAACTTGATTATATCTTTTCAAGTACCGCCAAAAATGATCCTGATTACCATTTTTCATTACCCTAGTTAAGCTTCTCATGTATCGCTGAGGTTCTGATTTTTCAAAGTTTAAACTCAACTCTTTTACTCGAACCCAAATATAGGGTCCTTCACCATTTTGGACATACTTGTCTACGTTATCCATCCAAAATTTATCTTGGGCTGGATTATCCATCAAAAACCAGTCGATGGATCTTCTTGGCATAATCCGCTCATATCGACCATTTTCAGCATCTGCTCCACTTGTGAGTTTAGTTGTATAGGCAGACGTTTCTTGAGTTTTGTTGTATAGTTTCGTTTTTTCTGCAATAGCTTGTTCGAATTTTGAAACCATCCCTTTCTTGGGTGTATATTCAAAGGTGATCCAATATTCGGCATCAGGGCTTGATTGCGAAAACCCAAAATAGCTTGGGAAAATTAGGATAATGATCAGTAGAAAATTTTTCATTTAATTGCTTAGTTTAAATTTGATTATTTGGTTAAAATAAGCATTAAATATAACCAAATTTTTTAATAGAAGGGGGAAATCAAACCTCGTATTAAGGGCCCCAAAAAACACGTAGCATTTTGTGGGCTAGCACGTTACTTGCCAAAAAACGAAATAACGGGCTATGAAATAAGTCTCATTGTAGGGATTCGATCGGTTCCCTACTAAGGTGAAAAAAGGCGGGAACGGGCGGTTCATTTGAACACGATCAGCATAGATACTACTCCCTAACTTATAAGGGTTTTCAAACGGTTGTACATTGAGGATGAAGCTTAATAAAAAAAGGTATTAAAAAACAGATTTATTGGATAGGTATTTAGATTTTTCTATTCGTACTTTCCCACCTCGCCGGCTTTGGGAACGTTTTTTCTAGATACTTGCTTACTTCAGGACAGGGTTGCTTATTTTTATTTCGGAGGTCGGCCACACAGATAAACGAAAAATCAACGGCCAAAAATATTCTCAATTTATTAATGATACGGGAAAAATAATCTGATTGAATAAGGATTAAAGTTTTCTTCTCTTTCACAAAGTTCAACATCTTATGATGTGAAAAGTAATAGCAGTATGCGTCTAGAAAGCAAAAGGTATCCTCCGACCTAAACAATATGTTCCTGAGATGGTCAATAGCCTCCGGGTAAAGGCCAATGAATTTTTTGACATAAGTTTTATTCAAAATTCTGGGGCTATGCCCAATTGGGGGTGGCATTTTTTTGTTGAGATCTAACTGTTGAAAGGTATTTTCTCTTGCCTTAGAGACCTGACCATCTAGGTTAAAAGGGTTAATTAAATAAGAATTACTGCTAATGAATCTCAATAATTTATCAGATTCTTGGTACCAAATGGGTTTCCCAGTAGTATCGAATAGGTCTTTTAGTGACAGGGGCGCTGTTAAAAGCATGTCATCGTTGAAATACAAAAAGTTTTCGGTTAAATTAGGGATTTCATGTAGCACCGATTCAAATGTGCAAGAACAAAAAGAAATGCCCTTTAAAAGTTCGTTGCCATTGATTATAACAAGATCGGCCCTACTTTGATCTATAAAGTCCGGAATAGAACCATGATTGGTAACTAAATATATTTTATGGATGCATTCAGAAAAATACAGATCTAAACTCCTTAAGGAATACTTTAATTCATTTAAGCTGGAGTCAAAACGAGCCGTATTATTGGCAGCACTCTTTTTTTTGATGTGTTGGTTTTTTTCTTTTTGCCATGCTTCATTCTTATGGTCAACCCAAGTATATACAACATCTATTTTTTTGGGCATGAGACTTACTCCTTCTTTTATGATTTTATCCAAGACAAATGTCTATTAAAAAAATGACTTTTGGTTGACATTTCTTAGAAGCGATTCGCAAATAAATATAATTTAGCTTACCACAGGATGGTTAATCATAAATTAAATACAATTAAAATTTGATTATGTATTTCTCTGAGATAACTTTTATTTTAGACCATTGAGATCATATTTCGAAACAAAATCCCAGATGAGCTGACTGGTATTCGCTCCCTCATAGGAAAGATCAAACCAAACATGATCTCCTTCAACGATCTTATAATGTTCTACTGAGGTACCGCTGTCTCCATCTTGATACGCATAATATTCTATGAGGGTACCATTGTCAGTGATACTATTGGTTAAAGGATCTGTAGTCGTATGGTTGAAGGAGGTCCAATAATCAAGAATGTCTTCAATGGATGAATAAGCACCACTCAAGCCTTCGTAGGGCAGTACAAAGTCTGAAGTACCATGTATATTTATCATAGCCATTGGATGTAAAGGGGTACAGTTATTTAAGGTTTCCTCTAACATGCTTCCGGAGACTGAACCTATAGCGGCAATCTTATCGCTGCTGTAACAGGCCAGTCCATAAGCAAACATGGCGCCATTTGAATAACCGCAAGCATAAATCCTTGTTGAATCAATGACGTAACTACTTGTAATTTCTTGAATTAATACCTCAATAAATCTAAAATCATCGGTATTACTTTTATTTTCAGGTGTTTCTAAACCAGGATTCCAGTGAGAAGTACCGTCCAGTAGTGAACCTTGCGGATAAACGAGGATGAAATTTTCTATATCAGCTACCGCCGTCATGTCTGTGTCACTTAGATGTCCTCTTGCACTTCCTCCATTTCCATGGAAATTAAGCATCAAAGGAACTGGAGATAAACTATCATAGGCTTCAGGCACATATAATATATATTCTCTGATGAGGCCGTCATAGATAATCGTATCAGCATTCATATTTGTAAATTCTGTATTTGTTTTATCTGAACCTTTATCCTTTGTAGCCGTCTTATCATATGGTTTATCAGTCTTAGTCTGATCACTATTGTCATCACTGCAATGGATAAATGAGAAGAGTGAACAATTTAGACTTAACAAAAGAAAGTATTTCATGGGCCTATCAACATATATTTTTTTCATTTTCAGAATAATTAAAATTAAACATTAGATCTAGCAACCGCTTTGGACAGGGAATACCCTACTTTAATGATTAAAAAAAGTTAATTTTTTAATCATTAAATAACCCTTAAAAGGTAGTTAAGAGTGCCTTTTTTCAGTTTACATATTAAGTTGGAAACTTCTTGCCTATCTCAAGAAATTTATAGAACCTCTACTGAAAAATTTCAGTAAAACATAGATAATTACAGGAGAGTTCCTAATTATATAGAAGCTAAAATTCATACGCCTTCGATCATAATAAACTCACCTTCACTCGTAGATCGACGTTCAGGGACGATTTTTTGATAGGCTTCACTATTAAACCAATTATTCATTTGTTCTACACTTGGAAATTCAAGTACCACATTGACATTGCTTCGCTTACCCTCTTCATAGTGGATGGTGCCACCGCGAACCAAGAACTTGCCCTCAAAAGGAGGGAGGGTAGCATCAACTTTAGCAGCATAATGTGTAGTGAATGAACGATGTTTAACGGTAAGACTACCCAATACATAAGCTTTTGCCATTTTTATTTTTTGATGTGAAAAAACCGTAAAGCTAGAAAAATTTTCAAACTCATATTATTTATCTTTAAAACATAATTAAGTCAAGTCTGTGTTTATAAAGGGTGAGCTCGAGAATTTACCAACTGGGACTAATTCAGACAGGCGCCTTCAGTCCAAGAAACTACAATACCCTCAGCAAAACAGGAATTACTATAAGTGACGTCATTGCAACCACATACGGGTTGATAAATTTTAATGCAACCATTATTTAAATCTGGGAGATCGATTAAACAAATATTTTGAATTACTTCTTGATCTGCATCGCTACAAGAGACGAGCGCGAAGAGGATAGCTAAGGTGAGAGAGAATTTGATGGATTTCATAATTATTGACGTAATTTATGAGGTAATCTGTAAATAAAAAAAGCACCTACAATATTAAAGTAAGTGCTTGATTTACAATGTGGAGAAGATGGGATTCGAACCCACGACCTCTTGACTGCCAGTCAAGCGCTCTAGCCAACTGAGCTACATCCCCATTTTTTCAAGTGGCTAAAATACGTTAAGTTTTTTATTTGATGACCCTTCGAAAGTATTTCGTGTGTTTTTTGTAGTAATCATTGTAAGTATCTTCAACTACACCTCTGCTCGAAGAAGCATGAACAAATTTGATTGTGCCTTTTTCGGCATAGGTGACCATACCTGTATGCCACCATTTTTCTCGTTTTTGTTTGAATTCAAAATAAACAATATCTCCCGGTCTTATGCTACCTTTTCCTTTCTTATTGCCCACCTTGGCTTGCTCTTGAGCAGTCCTAGGTAGCTTTATACCAATTTTTGCATAAGATTGTTGAATCAGGCTAGAGCAATCAATGCCATTTCTTGAGTTTCCGCCATATCTATAAGGGGTTCCTAAAAAGGATTTGGCATGGCTGGTAGCGAGGGTTATTTCTTTTTGTTTTTTTCTTCCTTGCCCTAGCACCTCATGACCCGATACTACAGCCAAAAAAAAGGTCAGAATTGAGAGTATGATGAGTGTATTTCGATACATGGGCGAATAAAAACTTATTTTTCTAAGATACAAAATAAATCTAAATTGTCTTCCGCCTGTGAGGCCAGTAAATAATCGTCATGATGTATGGACGTCACCAAACTGTCCTCTGCTGCTTTGAGTTTATTCCGATTCATTCGATTGAGTAAATCATAGGGTACTCTCAGGAAAGCAGCGGGTAATCGGTGTTGGAGACCAAGAAAATCAAATCGCATAATACGGTCAACAGATATCTTGTTGCGTCTATAATATTCCATTACTTTTTCATTTCCTTTGATCCCTTTCATTTCTACGTTTCGGAAATATTTTAGACAAAGACTGCTCAATTCTGTGGCAGTGTACTCCCTGGTATGCCAAGGATTTCGACTTAAAGTCATTTTTCTGTTAGGGGTGGTGAGGACCGCACATCCACCGGGTTTTAATATTTCTTTGATGAAGAGGGCATCATCTTCAAGGTGTTCAATGACTTGAAAACTAACAATACTATCAAAACTATTGTCAGGAAAGGGTACGGGAGGAAAAAGGCTGCTCTCAAAACGAAAGGACGGATATTTTAACTTAAGTTTTTCAATGATAGACCCAATTTTGTCTATGGCCGTATAATGATCGACTTCGCCATCTAGTTCAGAAATCCCACGACCTTCGCCGCATCCCAATTCCAGCAGGTTTCCTTTGACATATGTTTTACCGAGCAAGTAGGCCTTCAGGAGTCTTTGGTGTATCGGGTTGTCTGATGGTATTTTGTCTGAAGTAATCTCTGTGGTAAAAACACTCATAAAATATTTTATAACAAACTAAAAAAAGGAAACTAATGCTTTATCAAAAATTTAATGATTTATTGATACTTTCTCTACCAATGCCCAAAATTTATATTAAATTCAAAAATATTAAGAATATTGATGAAAAGCACCTTCATTTTACTTTGTTTCCTTCTTTTTTTAAGCTCAGTATCAGGGATTGATCTATCTAAATTTAATACTGCTTATTGGTATGATCCTGCTGCTCCTTTGACGGTCAAATCTCGTGTAGTACAGAGATCAGATAACCATAATGTTTTCCTATCCCTAAGCTGCAATCTTTCGGATACCATAAATATGAGATTATTATTGCAGACCAATTATTTTGACGACACCGATCGATTATTACAAGCATATGAAATTGATACTTTAGAGGGTATGGCCAATCAAATACTGCTAAAGCTTACCTTCAAGGAAGTGTCTGAACAATTGCTGGTCCTCGAATTTGAGCTTGCTGGGACTTATTATTATTATCCGATAAACCTTAAAAGAGGAAGATTGAATCATCCTCAATTTTATCCATTACAGATGAATGGAATACCACTTATTTCATCTTTTTTAACCTCATCTTCACTGAAATTTAATAGAGACTATGCTCAGGATACGCTTTATTATTTTCAGTACAAAGCTGATTTTCAACCTGCAGATCCGCCCACGGGCATCGCGCAGTCTGCAGTTTCGAGGTTATTGATGGATTCTGTTTTTATCAGTACCCAGGAGGTATCATTGCTGCAAAATCATTTTTATTTCATACAATCAGATACGTTGTCCTTGGAAGGATTAACCTTATTTATGGGGCCAAAGCATTATCCTGACATGAAATTAATGGATGAACTTATTTCGCCTTTGACATATTTCACCTCACGTTCAGAATTAGATGAAATAAGGAATGCCAAAGACCCTAAAATAGCCTTTGAAAATTTTTGGTTGAATATTCATATATCTCCTGAAGCGGCGGGAGCTGCCATTAGGAGTTATTACCGGGCCGTCAAAAAGGCGAACGAATTATTTACTAGTTACAAAGAAGGGTGGAAGACAGATAGGGGCATGGTTTATATTATATTTGGAAATCCGGATAGGGTCTTCAGAGATAATAAAAAAGAATTTTGGCTTTATGGAGATATTCGATTTGAATACAAAATAATATCTAATCTCTTTGCACCCAAGATGTACGTCCTACTTAGAGATAAAGGATATGAAAAAATATGGATAAAAAAGATTACCGATTTACGCAGCGCCCTGTAAATAAACGGATCAAAGATGTTTCATTGATTTATGGCATTCGGGCCATCATAGAGGCGATTACATCGGGTCATGATTTAGAGAAAATTTTTATTCAAAAAGGCTTAAAAGGAGACCTCATAGATGAGCTGATGGAGCTCGTAAAAAAGACTTCCGCGCCTGTGTCGACGGTACCAATAAAAAAGCTCAATGGCCTTACTAAAAAGAACCATCAAGGAACGATTGCCTTTATCTCTCCTGTAAAATACCATGACCTATCTAATTTATTAGCTAATACTTATGAAGAGGGGAAGGTGCCTCTGTTCTTGGTATTAGACCGGATTACCGATGTTAGAAATTTTGGTGCTATAGCACGATCGGCCGAAGCCATGGGCGTCAATGGAATTTTAATCCCTACTAAAAATGCAGCCCAAATAAATGCAGATTCTATTAAAACTTCAGCGGGAGCCTTGACTCAAATCCCGGTCGCCAGAATGATAAATTTGACAGAAGGGATCACCTATTTGCAATCAGCAGGCTGCAAAGTAATGGCCTGTACGGAAAAGGGAACTCAAGAGATAAGTAAGATAGATCTTAGGAATCCCGTGGCTTTGATTTTTGGATCTGAGGAAGATGGGATTGATGGGGCTGTTTTAAAGTTTGTTGATCATCATATCACCATACCTATGCGTGGGAAAATGTCTTCTTTAAATGTATCAGTAGCCACTTCAATATGCCTTTATGAGGCAAACAGACAAAGGTATTAAATGAAATCATCTCCTTTCGTGGCTTTTACTTCATTGACAAAAGACTTGAATTTGGCGTCGTCTTCTTTTTTGCAAATGAGCAGAACATCATCAAAGTCAGCTACTAAATAGCCTTCTAGGTCACTGATGACCAAAAGCTTTTCTTTTTTACTTTTGATGTAATTGGACCGCGAGTTATAGAGCAAGGCGGTTTGCTCAATGACATTGTCATCAGCATCTTTTTCTACCAACTCGTGCAATGCATTCCAAGAACCCACATCAGACCAACCAAAATCTCCTAAGAGGGTAAAGACATTATCAGCTTTTTCCATAATGGCATAGTCAATTGATATGGATTTGCAT
>Ga0206127_1004708_pt1 | contig 11876 bp, 14 predicted proteins | sample Helgoland_Spring_6_FD_148646 | JGI IMG/M metagenome (GOLD analysis project Ga0206127, IMG submission 148646) | Pelagic subsurface seawater microbial communities from Kabeltonne, Helgoland, North Sea - Helgoland_Spring_Bloom_20160419_1 | ecosystem: Environmental > Aquatic > Marine > Epipelagic ...
CCTCCTTTTTTTGCAGGTCCTCTTTTAGATTTCTTACTCGTCTTCTTTGCTGAATTTTGATCGAATGGCATAATTAACTACTGTTCAGATAATGATACTTCCTTAATAATTGCTTTCAAATCTGTTAACTTAATTTGCTTCTCTAATTTCAAATCAAAATTAGCGGTTAGATAACCTATTCCATTATGCTCACCATTTTTTATAGCAACAAACGCTAAATACGATTTGAAACTTTCTAGTATAAAGTTTGAAGCTTTTGAATAAATCGATGCATCATCGGTAATATCATTCGAATAAATTAACTCAACGAATAAACTTTTACCTCTATTATCTACTTCAAATATTTTATGATCATCCAGAGAAGCATAAAAGCTATTTAACAAATTTTCCGCTTTTAGACTATCATCCTCGTTATGAAATTTAACTAAAAAATCTCTAGACATTCTTGGCAAGATTTCCGAGAAGTTTTCAACTCCGATCATCTCAGCAAACTTAACATGCTCTTTTAAACGCCAGTAAAATGTTAAATGCCCATGTGGTTGTTGATGTAGACCGGTTGTAATTATTATTTTAGCATCTTTTTGACTCAATAACTTACCGATCTGTTTGTCATATTCCAATAGGATATGAACTAATGGATCATAATCGTTTGGACAATACCATTCTGGATTTTTGATAATTCCGGCATATGCCATTGAATTAAATAAATAATGATGCTGTATATGAGCTCCTGAATTTAAAAATAAACTTGAAAAATCTGGCTTGTGCTTTTTCCATAGAGTTAGATGAATGTCAGCCAACAAACTATCCAGTATTATTGCCTTACTACCAGGCTTCTTTAAGTTAAAAATTATTTTTATATAATGTAACCATCTAAGTAAAGGGACATACAATAAAAATCCTAAACTCAATGAAATTAATGATTTAAAATTTAATTCTGATTTAGCATTATCATTTACAGACTGATGCACTGCTTGATATAAGGCCTTAACAATCCAATTACCAAAAGGTTGAGTTTTGGTCCAAGGATCTGGAACGAAAAAAGCTGGATTATTCAAACGGTTATCAGCATTAAAAGGAGAGACCGCCCCAACAGAAAGACCCTCTGCCTCTAGCTCCTCAAATATCTGAGAAACTTCAGGATTATTGACAATGTCTCCTAAACGAAAAATACTATGCTCTTTATAACTTTTCCCTGAATGGATAGTTACCCATTGCACCCATGGTTCCAAATATTTATACTCATTTTCTGAAGTTGTTTCAATAGGCGGTTGTATTTCAAATATTTTTTTAAAATTAGGTAAAACCCCTTGATCAATATAAAACTTAATATAATCAAAGTTAAGCTCATTCAGTCCGAGTAAAATTGTCCTTTTTTTCATTCTATTTTCTTAAATATTATAGTTTATATAACATCTCTATTTATACTATCTATCCAAAGCGAGGAAATTGATTTTAGGCTCCAATTATCTATGTAATTCTGCTTCGCTGCAATTGACAAAGATTTAATCTCATCTTTACTCATTGCCTTTAAAATTAATATTTTGGATTTAAGATCATTTACGTCCTCATAATTAAAAAGAAAACCATTTTTATTTATCATATCCGAGTTACCAGGAACATTTGAAAGTATAAGAGGTTTTCCAAAACTAGATGCTTCAATGGCCGCCTTAGACAACCCCTCACCTGATGATGGCAAACAAAAAATATCGAATGAAGAATATATTTGAGATTTGAATGATGACGAGCCTCTAAAATACTGTTTATACTTATTTAAAAATACTAACTCATCAGTTGTGAATTGATGCCCACCTTCGAAATCAATTTCACCCCAAATTACTAGATTAAGCAAATAGTTATTACTTTTTAATTCATTAACTGCCTTTATTAGCGTTAAAATACCTTTATCCTTTCTTATTCTACCAACAAAACCAATCGTAAAGATTGAATGAAAACTAGTTTCTAACTTAGAATCATTTTCATAACCACTTCCTGGTATTAGTCTAACTTCCATTTTTTTAGAAGTAATTCGTTTATTCAAATATTCGTAATCATGTTTATTTTGAACTATTAATATCCTCTTTCCTCGAAATATCATAAGATTCATTGCACCAAATAAAAGACTTTGTCTTTTAGATGAAAGACTTCTTATAAATCCAAAACCACTGAAATTATAGTATGCATGATTTTCAAAAAAGAAAAGAAAATGAAAACAAAATATCATAATGGGTGAGACAACTATAAAAACACTTTCCCTCTCTTCAAAAACAATAGTTTTAAAGATTTTCAACAATCCTAATAATGTTGGTATTCTTGATTTGACCTCAAAAGAAGTCATATTTAATAGTTTGTTCACCTTAGATTTTCCCGCAATAACAGAAACAATAAAATCATTTTGAACGAACACATCAGCCAAAGCTTTACGATGACTTATGTAAAACCAATCAACATTAACTAAAAAACAAATCCTCTTTTTATCTAACTCCATTGAACATGTAATAATATTTAACGAAATAACCAATAAGATACCACAAAGCTGATTATTAATTAGATACTGCCAGCTTAACAAATATAGATGTCATAAAACTTCCTATACTTCTATTTTTAAGCTCTATATTAAATAATTTTCTCGATTCAGAATTATCACTTGACAAGCAATCTAAGATTTTTAACGATAAATCTGAAATATCATGAGTTTTCGCTGTATAAATGCCTGAAATTGATTCAATATCACCTGAACATAATGTTGAAACTATATTGTTATTAACTGACATCATTTCTAATAAAACATTAGGAAAACCTTCAATTCTCGACGATACAACACAAGCAGCTGAAGATCTCATATGATCGATGATATTTTTAGAATAATCCTCTAATGTAATACGGTCGCATAATTTCAATCCTTTAATTAAATTATTTAACTTTTCTTTATCCGGACCATCACCAAATATCTTTAAATTTAAATTAGTCGATGATTTAACATTATTAAAAGCTCTTATTAAAATATCAAAACCTTTTTCATGAATTAACCTTCCAGCGGACATAACAAAATTCCCATTATTCCTTAAATCATCTTCAATGAAAGGAACAAATTTAATAGGATTTTTAATATGAACTAATTTAGAAATTGAGATATATTTTGAAAGATCATGTAACATTTCTTTTGACTGACAAATAACAACATCTATTTGACTGTAGCATAATTTATATAAAAGTTTATACACTCTTTTTTTTATACCTTTATATCTCATCATTGAGTTAGTAGACTCACGTGCAATAATAACAGAATTGAATAATTTAAGGCTTTTTAAAATGCCAATTATAAAAGAAATTTTGGAGTGAGATGTATGAACTCTATCAAAAGAATGACGATTTTTTATTAAAAAAAAAGTAGTTTTAAAAATTGAAAAATTATTATTTATAAATATTATATTTTTGTCCTTTAAGTTCCAGAAATCAGAATCTGATCGATTTAAAAAACAAACATTAGTATGAATATTTTTCTTTATATAATATTCATAAATTTGTTTTAATATTGATTCTGCTCCCCCTTTATTATTGTTTATTGATAAAATTAAAACTCTCAAAATTTTATATCATTTTCAGTCATCTGTGTGCATAAGACATATAATCACCAAATAAAATAGGTGTAATTAGAAGTGTTTTTATTAATAGTTATTGTATTAATATTTTTATTTTTCACAACTTATAAATTATTTCTACTATCCTCTTTGCTGTATTACCATCCCATAACTCAGGAATACCGCCTTTTTTCCAATTATGTTCAAAAAGAATTTTCATATATGGTCTGATATTATCTGGATTTGTACCAATGATTTCATTTGTTCCAACAGAGACTGTTTCTGGCCTTTCAGTATTTTTTCTAATTGTAAAACAAGGTATGCCTAAAACTGTTGTTTCTTCAGTAATCCCTCCGGAGTCAGTAATCACAGCTAATGAACTCTTTACTAAGAAATTAAATTCTAAATAACTTAAAGGGTCAATCATTTTAATTTTCTCACTATCAAATCCTAATCTTAGAAGAATTTTTTTAGTTCTTGGATGGACTGGAAAAATTATTGGTAATCCATGTGTTGAATCAATAAGTGTATTTAATAATTTTTTAAGTTTCTTCTCTTGATCTACATTTGCTGGTCGATGCATTGTTAAAATTAAATACTTTTTTTCTTTTAATATTAAATCATCCCAAACCTTTGGTTTTTTAAATTTTATTTTAAATTTCAACAAAGTATCGATCATTGTATTTCCAACAAAAAAAATATTCTCCTTATTTACACCTTCTGTAATTAAATTTTTATTAGCTAATTTTGTAGTCGTGAAAAAATAATTCGAAATTGAATCAGTGATCATTCTATTTATTTCCTCAGGCATAGTTAGATCTCTTGACCTAATACCTGCTTCTACATGGGCTACTTTTACATTTAATTTTCTAGCAACAATTGTGCAGGCCATAGTAGAAGTAACATCGCCAACTACTAAAACTAAGTCAGTTAAATGTTGAGTTAAATATTTTTCAAACCTCACCATTATTAAGGCTGTTTGCTCAGCTTGAGTTCCTCCTCCTGCTTCTAAATTTATATCAGGTATTGGTATTTCAAGTTGTTCAAAAAAATCGCCGGACATTTTTTTGTCATAGTGCTGGCCTGTATGTATTAATGAATAGTTTATATCTAACCCACCCTGTTGCTTTTTTAATATTATATGAATGATAGGTGCAATCTTCACAAAATTAGGACGTGCACCAGCTATTATAGTTATGTGTTTAATCATTTTATTTTAAATATCATTAATGTTTAACCTACTTCCTCTTGAAATCTCTCGCTTTGATTTTTTATTTATAAAATCTTTATATTACTTTAAACATAATCTGAAACCAGGTCGAATAGATTTTATATTCTGTTCTATAAAAAAAATCACCTAATTTCAAATCTTCAACAACACATAACGAGCGTGAAAAATCATTCCCGTTTTTGCTTTTTTGTCAAATAATAATTTACTGTACCAATAGCCATTTCAAATTCACGAATAGATTTAACCATTTCTGTAAACTCAGGTTCATTCATAGAGAAGGAAGCATCTGGCCATCCAATAAATCGATCTAATATAAAAGTTTTTCAATGATCTTAGCTCCAAAAACGGTTACTACAACAGGAGCCGTAGCCCCTAAAGTATGATTGGAAAGCCCACTAATTGCATTAAAACGATTTATTAAATCTTTTACCATACACACATTAGCTTCATCTATTGGTGCTGTATAGCTCGAAGTACTCTTTAATAATGCAATATTATTATTACCCATTCTTTTACATGCATCTAATGCCAATTCAATATCTTTTTATTCAGCAATCTCTGTAAAAATAATAACTGGCCTTCCTTTTGATACTACTAATTCTATTAAAGGAATGTTTGTGGTTTCAAAGGATGCTATTTTATATGCAGGAACATTTAATGTTTCTAAAAAGACTACTGAGGTATCATCAAAAGGCGAAGAAAAACAAACCATGTCTTCTTCTTTTGATATTTGCATGAGTTGTTTTTGCCATTCCCAAGTCGTGTGGACCTTTTGATAAAATTTATGCAAATTTTGGTTTTCCCAAATGGCCCCTTTTACAATAAAATCACCTTTATCTGATGTAATAATCATTGTATCTGCACTATATGTTTGTAATTTATTCTGTCTGCATCTGCTCTTTTTGCTGCCTTTACAGTTTCAATTGCCGTTTCGAGACTTCCATTATGATTCGCCGAAAGTTCGGCAATAATAAATACTGGTGAGCCCTTAGTGATCTCTATGTGTTCTATTTTCATATTAGAATTTAATTTATTGATCTTACTAAACAAAATGCTTCAGCAAAACTGGTACCAACTGTTATTCCCCATCTTTGCGCTTGTATTTTTAAAGCCTCTGGGGATCTTGGGTGTGGATACTTACGACGTTCAAATTCATAACTCTCCATGCCTTTTATTTTGGCATCTAAATTAATTTGAGAAACGCTAAAAAATAAATTTGGTAAAAAATGACGCGGATCTGTTGGTGATCTCCATTCGGTTCCTGAAGGTGTTTCAAAAGTGATAATTGTTTTTGCTTTTTCATCTTGCAATGGTCTACACGCTGTGATCACCGCCTCAAATGTTCTTTGATGATCTATATTAACATCACCTCCATGGTGTGTGAAAATTATTTCTGGCTGAAATAGCTCTTTTTCTTTTTCAACAACTTTTATTATATCCAATACAGCTGCAGTATCAAATCTATTATCCGGGAAATCATAGATTCCAACTGATTCATAACCAATAGCTTTTCTTGCTGATTGAATATTTTTTTTATGAATTAATAATTCTTTTTCCCATTTCTTAGTGTCTCGATTTTCTGAACGTGAGGTAAGACCCTCTCCTAGAATGATTACTCTAACTTTACAGTTTTGCTCATTGATTAACTTATTCATTGTTGCCCCCAATCCCAACAATTCGTCGTCTGGATGAGCCACAATCACTAACATCTTTTTACCTTGAAAACTAATCATTTATTTAATCATTTTTAATGTTAGTGCTTCTCCTCTTGAGACATCTTTTACAAATTTTTTGCCAATTAATTCTTTATAATATTTGGGATGTAGTCCATTACCTGGTCTAATTGATCTTATATTCTCTTTTGAAATAATATTACCTGCTTTCACATCTTCTACCACAAACAATGATCTAGCAAACTTTTTACTATTTTTCACTTTTTTACTTAACTCATAAGTAACTTCTCCAAGAGTTTTCTCTAAATCTCTAACTCTAGAAACCATATCTTTAAATTCGTTTGGCATCATTGAAAATGATGCATCAGGACCACCTAACTTTCTATCTAAAATAAAATGCTTTTCAATTACTTTTGCTCCTAAAGCAACTGAGCCTAAGGGAACGACACTTCCCAAAGTATGATCTGAGAGTCCTACCAAACAATTAAAGTTATTTTGAATGTCTGGTATCATTTTTAGGTTTACTTTATCTAATGGAGTTGGATATGCCGATGTACATTTTAGTAAAATTACTTGGTTATTACCAACATTTAAACAAGTATCTAGAGCTAATTTTATGTCTTCCTCATTAGCAATTCCAGTGGATATTATTATAGGCTTTCCTTTGCTTGCTGTGTATTCAATTAATGGAATATCTGTTATTTCAAAAGAAGCAACTTTATAAGCAGGCACCTCTAATCCCTCTAAAAAATCTACAGCGTCAAAATCAAATGGGGAAGAAAAAAATACCATTCCTTTGGCCTCTACATAATCCTTAATCTCTTTATGCCATTCCCAAGGTGTGTATGTTTGCTTATATAACTCAAATAAAGTTTTCCCATCCCACAGGGTACCCCCTTTAACTATAAAAGGCTCTTTATCACAATCTATAGTTATACTCCCAGGTTTACTTGTTTGTAATTTGACACAATCGGCTCCAGCTTCATGCATAGCATCGATTGTTTTTAAAGCAATATCTAATCTTCCATCATGATTACAAGATAATTCTGCTACGATCAATACTGGAGAATCTTTAGATATAACTCTATTTCCTATTTTTATTTCTTTTACCATTATTATTTAAAATGCATCAGAGTCTCCCATATTAAGGGTCCAATTTTCAATGTTTAACAATTCTTCTTTATGATTTTTTTCAAATTCTTTATTTAAAAACTTAACACCTAAAAAAGTTTCAAAGCCGGATGGTTTAACTTGTGCTAAATTAAATATCTCTTTTACTCTTTTGTTAATTGGCCAAAATGATATCATACTAATTTTTCTTTCCTTCAAAATTAAAACAGCAATATCTAAAAGGGCTTTCATATCAAATTCTTCTTCTTTTATAAAATCTAATAAATGTCCTTTTTTTATACCTGTATTAGTATCTTGGTATTTTTTTAAAAACAAACAAGCTTTATTACCAAATATATCGCACACCATATATGAATTATATAATCGGTATGGATGATTTAAATACCTATTAATATAATAATTTAATGATTTTTTAAATCTAACAGAAGTATTTGAAATATAATTATCTAATACTTTTGACAACTCAAAAAAGGACTTGAAATTATTATTTAATTCTTTAACACTAAAAGAATTTAATTCATAATTAAACTTATAATTACTAATATTTGTTTCGTAGGATCGAAACAAATTTATTATTTCCCATTTTTCAATCTTTTCTTGAATTAATCTATAATTTTTATTAGGAAAACCATAAAGAAACTTTAATCCAATTCGTTTAGCTTCACCGTAAGCTAAATTTGATATTTCATATATAGATACCAAATCATTTTTATCTTCTTGTATTATAGCATGAATTCCTAACCCAGTATTATATTCTGCTCCGCTAATACTAATTTCATGAGGAATAATAGCATAATGTCCTATAATTTCCCCTTCATATTCGGCAACTGCTATTATAGAATCTTCTTCGCTTAACATTCGATTTATCCATATCCAAAAATTAATTCCACGCTTATATTCTGGAGCAACTCTTTTAAATAATAAACATATTTTTTCTGCATCAACAGAAGACGCAAGTCTTATAGTCAATTTAGATTGTTCCATTATCCACATGTAATATATCTCCTGTAATTCCTTTTCCACTCTGCTCTAATAAAAATAAAACAGTACTAGCCACTGCTTCTACTTCAACAGGTTTTTTCATAGAATTTCTATTAAAAATTCGATTTTTTTGTTCTTTTGATAATGTCGCACTCATTTCTGTATCCATAAAACCAGGACATACCACATTAGATCTAATTCCTAACGCGCCCCACTCTCTTGCTGTATTTTTAGAAAAAACTTCTATAGCACCTTTCGTTGAAGCGTACATCGCCAATCCTTTATAACCGGTGTGCGCACTAATTGAAGATATATGTACAATACTACCTTGAGTTTTGTTTAATAACATATCTCTAAGCACATATTTTATTATCATCATGGGAGAAAATACATTTACCTTATACATTTTATCCAAAGGCTCGTAGTTTAAATTCGAAATTATATCATCATAAGCCATTGCTGCATTATTTACAAATCCATAAATGCCATTTTCATCTGTAAGTGGACGTAGTGTTTTTTTATAAAGGTGCTTTATACCATTGACGTCTAGTAAATCATAATTTATATGAACGTAATTTTCAATCCCATATTTTTCAGTTAACCTTTCTACATCCTCTGTAACTGTCCTGCTTATACCAATTACTCGATATCCCTTAGATAACAATTCTTTAGAGATACAATGACCTACTCCTCTAGAATCCCCTGTTAATAAAATTGTTTTCATACATTATTGTTTTACCCAATCAAGGCTTAATTATAAATTTATTATTTTTTATTTTACCGGTTCTTGTAAGCTCAAATGAGTCCACAAATTTAATTGACCTTGGTAATTTGTATTCTTGCAAACGCAATTTTGTAATTTCTTTTATCTTTTCATTTAAGATTTCTTTATCTACTTTTTCTTCTTTAATTACATTTGCTACTACTATTTCTCCCATAACAGAATTCGTTCTTCCGAAAACAGTAACATCTACAACTCCAATAACTTCCTTAATAATATCTTCTATTTCTGTTGGATTTACTTTGTACCCTCCAACATTTATCATTTCCGATTTTCTATTCTTAAATTTAAACTTTCCATTATCGAATAATTCCACTAAATCCCCTGTTCTATACCAATTATTTTCTAAATCAAAAGATTTCGAAACCCCCAATAATTCTTTTTTTATTAATATCTCTTTGTTTTGAATTTTTATAAAATCAAGGTATTTTTCAGGAATAACAAAATACTCTCCCTCAGCCTTTAAAAGACTTCCTGCTTCTGTTGATGCATATACATTTTTCACTTCTCCATTAGGAAATTTATCTTTTAAAACTATTTCTATTCTCGAATCAAATTTTTCACCTCCAAAAGTTAAATTTTTAACTTTGTTTAATTTTTTAACTACGTGTGGCAACAACATTTTCATGAAAGTTGGAGTACAAGACAAATGAGTTATCTTATATTTTTTAAAATCTTGATAAACCTCTTTAAAATCTTTATTAAAAATATATACCAATGTGTTTTTATTATAAAATGACTGAAAAAAGACTTGCAAACCTGCAAAATGTGTCGGATTGTATGCAAAACCCCATATATTATCTTGCAAAGATTTTCGATAAATTACGGCTCGCTTTAAATTTTTAAACGATTGTGTTACTTTTTTTGGTCGCCCAGTTGTTCCTGATGTGTAAATATCAATTTCAAGCTTCTCCTCATTCTTTTTTAAAAATAAAAATATATCCTCTAACGTCTTAAATTTATGGGATAAATTTGGTTGTAAATATTTTTCTTGTTCAAAAATAGTATCCGATATTTCTAGCTTAAGAAGTTCTTCTTTGGAAAAATCAGAATCTAGTAAAACGCTTCTTTGCTCTGAAATAAAATTTCTTAATAAATTTAAAAAAACTAAATACGGGTTATCATTTCTTATAAATATATTATTATTATTCTCTTCAGTTAACTTTTGAAAAAAAGTATCATATGTAATCTTCAAATTCCGTTTACTATCTATCCAAAAAAACTCCATGAATTTATAAGTTAGACATTCTCTTCTAAAATACTAATAATCTCACCAACTGTAGTAACCAAGCCATCTTCAAAAATATCGACATCGAATTTGTCTTCAATTTTTACAGTTAGGGTTGCCAAATCAAAAGAGGACAGTCCTAAGTCTCTTAACTGACTATCTTTACAGATATCTATATCTAATTTTTCACCTTTATCAGTTAAGATTTCCTCAATAATTTCAATTACTTTATTTATCATTTTATTATAATTTTTCGTTTAAATTCTTTAAAATTAAATTTAGAAAATATCATCCAATCTTTCGTGTTTAATTCCAGCAAAAGATGTTTTTCATGATTTTCTTTAGTCTTAAACAGAAATTTGGATTGAATTGACAAAGCATTTTTATTCTTCTTAAAAACTACTCCAAATATTTTATTAAATCCAAAGGTTTTGAAGACTAAATTCAAAGTCTCAAATTGAATTTCGAATCCTATTCCTGATCCAACATAATTAGGATCTAAAAATATTCCCCAAAAAGCTTTTTCTTGCTGATCATCAACATCATTCATATATATAGACCCCATTAATTTCCCTTTTCTTATTACTCCCCAATAAAAATTTTTAGTATCAACACTTAGTTTATCAATAAACTTCAAATGGCTATCAAGTTCAATTATATTTTTATTAAGCATCATTTCTCTAACAGAAACATGATTTCTAAACTCTAAAATTTTTTTCTTCTCATCTATTGAAAAGTTAATATAATTTTTAAAGTAAATATTTCCAGAATTATAGATTTCATTTTTATCAATCACCATTTGAAATTGACTTAAATACTGTGATGTAATTTTTTTTACTTGAATTAATTCTATCCATAATTTTATTATCCTTATTTATTTTATTGAGGTTAATTTCTACTTGTTTAATCAAAAATTCTTTTTGAACATTATTTAAATCTCCTATGCCAGTTATAAAGCCATTATTCATAAAATATAAATATGCGTATTTCTGATTATTTACACAATAACCTGATATTACATTAATACCAGAACTTAGTGCTTCGATACACATTGTACTTGAGGGTAAAATAGCAGTCTTAGTCCTTAACATTAAACTTCTTACTTCATTAGCTGATAAGTCATAATAAACATTTACATTGGAGTTATTTCCAGATTCTTCCAATATTTCTTTAAATTTTTCATTTTTTTTATTAATTATTACATCAATAGTGACATTTAATTTAGAATTAACCAAAACAGTTAAATATTTATATGTTAAATTTTTAAAGT
>Ga0206127_1004710_pt1 | contig 11871 bp, 8 predicted proteins | sample Helgoland_Spring_6_FD_148646 | JGI IMG/M metagenome (GOLD analysis project Ga0206127, IMG submission 148646) | Pelagic subsurface seawater microbial communities from Kabeltonne, Helgoland, North Sea - Helgoland_Spring_Bloom_20160419_1 | ecosystem: Environmental > Aquatic > Marine > Epipelagic ...
AGTCTATAAGCTTTTGCCGACTTGAGGTAAACGTTGCACTATTAACTAGATGCAGTTTCGCTTGACTATCTTTGTGAACTACGAAGCCATCCTCTAAATATTCACCGGTTGCTGATACACCGTTACCATTGCAATAGTATAGCTTACGAGCTCTTTTTTGAAGTTTAATCGATTCAAAAAGTGTGAAGCCTAGAGTACTTAGCAGTACTTTAATTGTATCAAAACTATCGAGAAGATCAGCTTCTAATGTCTCAGGAACAGCTACTTTTTTCGGCTGATCTTTGTTTGTTACTAAATACCTGTTGGACTCTCTTGCAAAGCTAATTGCCATTTCCTCTAGATAAGTTATATGAGTCTGTGTATAGCTGTTAGTCTTTGATGTAATAAGTACAGCATAGTTCCAGAAATCTTTCTGTTCGTCTCTATTATGTCCTTTAATACGATCTAAGCCTTTTGTTGATTGGCCGATGTATACCGCTGGCTTCAAATTACCATCTAACTCACCGAAGAGAAAGTATAGAGCGGGTTGTGAAGCCTCTTTGCGAGTATAAGCCTCTTGAAGCTGTGATCGCGGTATGAATAATGCTTGCTCAATATTACTCGTGATATCAGCTACTTTAATGCCTCTTGGTGTGCCATCAGTTAAGAATACCTGAATTGTCTTCCCTCGTTTCATTATTTGAATTTAATTGATGTTGTTCATTATGCTGACCAATCAAATACCCTCATAAACTGTACTACTCTACCTAGCAGCTGTTCTCCAACAGCTACTCGTTCGTTGATCCTTGGTTTATTATTCATCAGTCTCAGCAAATCATTTGAGCTGAGGCTCTGATTTGCCTCTTTGTGTATTTCAATTTGAGTCTCGAGTTTATCTGCATCAATAGTGTACTGACTTGCTATATCTGAGAGTTGATTATGACGCTCAACAGCTAAGAACTCATAGAATCCAGATTCTGCAGCGTCAGGATCTCCAAGATTGTCAAGTTGTGTTTCTAAGAATTTATGGATTAACTCTAGCTTACTTCTATAGCGTTCATCAGCACCTACCTTGAGGAGCAGCTCTTTAGTAAGCTGCTCTTTGCTGGCGGTACTCGCAACTGAAATCCTACCAATGAGCTTGAAGATATAGTCTACATTGATATCATCAGTATGGAGTAAAACCGTATCAAACTTCACATCTTGAAGAATAGATTCTTTCTCCTTAGGAAGCATTGAAACTTGATCCCGTATTGCTTGATACTTGTTAGCATAGCCAGCTAGTGTGTTCTCATCGATAAGTTCAACAGCTACACTAAACTCATCAAAGTGCTTTACCTTATTTCGGGCCCGTAGAAGCGCCTTAAACGCTTCTACAAAGCTTTTCTTAAGTTCCTCAGACTGGTAGGTGTCAACAGCTGAAGGGCTAGGCGCGAGCTCCAAAAGCTGCACCGACGCAGTCAAGTATTCTTCCAGTAGCTGTTCATATGGAGGAGAGAAGATTATTTCGTTAGCATTCTTATCAGAAAAAAGAGCAACAGCTTCATCTGTTGCCTCTTTTAAGTTTCTAAAACAAATAATGTTTCCCTGAGGCTTGGCTTCGTCTAATATTCTATTAGTACGGGAATATGCTTGAATTAGCCCGTGATGCTTTAGACTCTTGTCGACGTATAGTGTGTTAACTGTTGGGCTATCAAACCCCGTTAAGAACATATTGACCACCAAAAGAATATCCACTTCAGCAGCCTTTACACGATCAGACAGGGCTGAAAAGTAACTATCATAAGCCTTATAATCTTTTATGCTCTCACTCGTTCCGTAGAGCTCATTGAAATCTTTAACATAGTCTGCTAGGCGCTCAGAATGTTGGCGGCCATATGGTATATCCGGTTCATCAGCTTCCTTAACACCTTCTAATGTTACGTGCGGATCGTTGTCAGCATAGCTAAAAACGGTCGCTACGTTAAGACGATGCTCACCGTTTTTACGGCCCACTTTAAATAATTCATAGTAACGGCATAGTACGTCTATACTGCTTACACAGAATATGGCTGTATGATTACTCCCAACTTTACGATGATGATTGGCAATTATATAACGGTAGACCTTATCTAGTCGATCTCCAGATTGATAAAGCTCTGAGGCATCAATCTCTTTTACCAACGAAGCTTCTAATTCCTCTGAGGGTGTTTTTTGTGAATACTGACCAATGTATTCAACAGAGAAGCGTAAAACATTCCCGTCGGATATTGCATCAGTTATTACATACTTATGTAGACATTCTTGAAATAGATCTTTTGTGGTAGATTTTAATCCGTCAGCAGAGTATGCATTCTCAGCAAATATTGGCGTTCCAGTAAAACCGAATAGCTGTGTGTTGTTAAAGAACGTCGTAATGTTCCTATGAATTTTCCCAAACTGACTTCTATGGCACTCATCAAAAATGAATACCAGACGCTTATCCTTAAGTTGCTTTATTCTATTTCTGTACTGCGACTTATTAATAGCATAATTGAGTTTTTGGATGGTCGTTACAATTAGCTTGGTATCGTTCTCTAATCGTTCAACAAGCTTATCCGTATTCTTTGTAAGGTTTACAGCGTCGGGAGCGAAAGCATTAAATTCTTTAGCTGTTTGTTTATCTAGGTCCTTTCTGTCTACGACAAAGATGACCTTATGAACATCAGGGTTGTTGGTGATGATTTGACTTGCCTTGAAGGAGGTTAAGGTTTTACCGGAACCTGTTGTGTGCCAGATATAACCATTACCGCTCCGATCTTTCACCTTCTGAACTATCCTTTCCACCGCATAGTACTGGTAGGGGCGTAAAACAAATAATTGCTTGGTCTTTTCCTTTAGTACGATGTAGTTAGTTATGAATTTGAAGAGCTGCTCCTTGTTAAGGAAGCTGCCTGCAAATTCAAAAAGATCAGTAACCTTACTATTGTCTTCTTTAGCCCAAGTAAAATGGAATAAGTTGTTCAGTTTGGTATTGTTGGCAAAGTACCTTGTTTCTGTTTCATTGGAGACGACGAACAGCTGGGTAAACAAGAACATTCCTATATCCGCTCCGAAGGAGTCTCGCGCATAGCGCAACAGCTGATTTTCGGCTTCTCTGTAGTGAATGCCTTTCTTCTTTAGTTCAATATGAACTACGGGCAATCCATTTAAGAGAATAACTACATCATAAATGTTCTTACCCTTTTTTCCATCTACTTCCGGCTGGTTGATTACCTGAAAGGTATTGCGCTCTGGATATTCAGTGTCAATGAGTCTCAGATACTTGTGTTTTGCGCCTCCTCCATCTGCATCGATGACTATTTGATCTCTCAACGTCTTTGCTCTATCAAAGACGTTACTACCCCTATTTAGCTTTGTGAAATACCGTTTCTGTTCTTCCGAAGTTAAAGTAGTTTGATTGAGTTTGCAGATCTGTAGTATATGATTGTCCTTCAGATCCTGCATAGTTCTCATAGGAACAGACTCATAGCCAATCTGATGCAGAAACATCAGTAGGCGATTCTCTAGGCTATGTTCACTTTCTACTTTCAAATTAATTCTTAGCAATTTTTTTTACAAAAGGAATAAGTATCTCGTAGAAGACTGGCGCATTATGGGTGAGCCATTCTACTATACTAGTTTCCAGTTCTCCAAAACTATATTTTTCTGCGTTCTGAAAAGCCTTGTCGTTAAGTTCCTTAAAGCTCACTTCCATCTTAAGCCTTGATGACTTTTTCCCGGGTAGCATTTGCCATTCTAATTCTTGAGAGATTTGCTTTGAAATTTCTTTTGAGAACCCCTGCAAAGCTATCAGAGTTGAGCTGTTTGCATCATTACTTATATATAGCTCAACACGACATAATTTAGCTGTTGCCACCATTACGAAACGCATATTTCCTATAGCGCTATTGAAACGTAAGTAATGTCTTCCTGTTGATGTCCCGTAAGAGGTGACGTTGGTGTTATTAAGACTGGATTTCACGGATTTCCAGAGGGATTCATAATATTCTTCCCTTTCGCTGTTCACTCTTTTTTTCTGTGATTCAAGTCTTTGTTTTTCCTGCATTTGAATAATCATCTCTTCCGTTTCTGGAAGTGGTATAATCTGTTCAATTTGGAGTAAAAGCGCATCATTTATTTTAAAAGGCACAGCTTTGAAACACTTGACATTGATGCCCCTGTCAATTAGCCACAATACAGTTGAAGTAACTTCCTTTCGGAATTTATGAGAAACAAAAATCAAGCGTTGTTCGCCGTCATTAAGCAACAGGTCCTCGTCTTCAAAATCGAGCTCCTCGCGAATAATCTTTTCGGCATCATCTTCAATTCCTTCTTTTGAGAGGAATTGTTGAAATATTGAAATTATTTGTTTGGTAGATAGGGTAGAACAGTATGAAGCGTACTTCAATCCTTGCCAAGTCACATCTTTTCCCGAATCATCTAACTTATTCTCAATAATAACCAAGTTACCGTTATTATCAAGCGCCAAAAGATCTAGTCGTTCGCGAGTGTCACTGAAACCAGCGAACTCTTTTTGTATAATTAACAGTTTTTCGTCTTCACCGCAGAGTACCTCTGGGTTCTTTGCAATCCACTCTTGTAGGTGGTTGCGTTCAGAAGCACCGATTTCCTTGAAGGTGGTTTCCTCTATTTTTTGGATGCTGTTGGTTTGTTGGTTGATTCTGTACATAGGCTATACGAACATTTGTTGAAGGAGTCCTTTTTTAAGTTGCTCTGTCTTTTTCTTCAAGAGTATTAATTGCTCAATTTTAGAGTCAAGAATCTTAAATGACTTAGCTATATGATTCTGTTCCTCGACACTGGGTATGAGTAATTTTACTTTCCCAACTTCTTTTTTACTCACGTTATATCTCGTACTCCCTTGTGCCAAAGGGTAAACAGCTTTCCTAAATATGGTCGTTCGGAATAGATACTGAGCAAACGATGGAGCTAGTAAGCTGTTTAGACGAAGACCAAAGCAAAATGAATTTAGATAAGTATCAATCTCTGGCTTATTCAGCAGTATGCTTGCAAACGCAACTTCATTTGCTACTTCGCTGGAGGTTGTAAATAAAGCGTCTCCCACTTTCAAAGCATTCTGTTTTTCAGAATCTTCTACATCTACATTGTCGCATTCAGCAAGATTGATATAACTATTCCTAAAAACTTGCGAATATTGCACATACTGGCTATCACCGTGACCAAAATGCGAGCTGTTTTTTCCGGTAAGACCATTAAAAAATTCTCCCATTTCGGCAATACAGTAAAAACTCCACTCTGGATAATCAGTGCCATCCTTTCGCTTGAACCTTACCTCTTGCGAGAAAATCTTCTGCATCAAGCCCTTCTTGTAGGTTTCAAGGGCTTCTTTCTTCTTGGTGAGGTGGTTGATTTTCTGGTCTACTACCCTCAGAAAGGACGCTATTTTTTGTTGCTCTGATGATTGTGGCAGTCTACAAGGAGTGTTTTTAGCTTGAATTACAGTGTAGTGAGCAATTGTTCCTACGTGAGTAATGCTTTGTAGGTACTTCCTAAATAACGGTGTAGAAAAAAAAGTATATAAAAAGTAGCCACTTATCTTATTGTTGCTTTTCAGCCATAAGAGGTCTGCATCCTTGAAGTATAATAGGTCGTTGTTTTCAATTAGATAAGGCACACCTATCGAGCCGCCACCAGTAACAAGTAAATCTCCTTTTTTAACTCGTCCTATCTTTTTTGTGAGTGATTCATACAATTCAAATGGTATGAATGCCTTGTTGTTCTTTGTGCCTTTGAAAGCAGATACAACATCGCTTGAACGAAAAAAAGGTACTCCAGATTTTGACCACTCCTCTTTATGTACTCGTGCGGCAGATGTAATGGACATAACATCTCCTAATTTTCTTTCTACCCAATTATCAGTAAACTCTGGAAACCTTAGTTTAGGAATCATAAGCCAAGCTCTTTTAGGTAACCGCTAAGCTCCTCTTCAACCTTAGCAAGCTCTGCATCTATCTCCTTGATTTCTGCTTGAACTGCTTTAAGGTTTACTGGCTCTTCCTCTTCAAATGTGTCTACGTAACGAGGGATGTTGAGGTTGTAGTCGTTCTCTCTTATCTCCTCAAGTGTAGCATTGTAGCTGTACTTATCCAGTTCCTCTCTGTCTCTATAAGTCTGTACAATTTTATCTATATGCTCAGCCTTTAGATAGTTCTGGTTCTTCTGCTTCTCAAACTCATTAGAGGCATCAATGAACAGCACCGCATCGTCATCGCTTCTGTTCTTCTTGAACACCATAATACAAGTAGGGATACTCGTACCGTAGAAGATGTTAGCTGGAAGTCCGATTACTGCTTCTAGCCAATTCTGATCAAGAATATGTTTACGGATATGTCCTTCGGCAGCGCCTCTAAAAAGCGCACCGTGCGGCAGTACAACAGCTAGTATTCCATCCTTCGGATGCAGATGATGTAGCATATGTGTGATGAATGCATAGTCGGCTTTGGAAGTCGGCGCCATCTTACCATATGGTGTGAATCTTTCTGCTCCATCCATTAAAGGATCGGCCGACCATTTTGCAGAGAATGGAGGGTTAGCTACAATAGCATCAAAAAGTTGTGTACCGTGTTCGGGAGATTCTAGTGTATTCCCGTGCTTGATATCAAAGAACTTATACGGTCTACCGTGCATTAAAAGATTCATCCTTGCCAAGTTGAATGTTGTACGATTCATTTCCTGACCATAAATCATTCTAACCGGCAGCTGTTGCTCGGAGGTGGATTTCAGAACTTCATTTACTCTAAGCAGCAAAGATCCGGAGCCACACGTAGGATCGTATGCTGCATTGATTTTATCTTTTCCTGTGGTAACTATTCTGGCAAGAATGGTTGATACCTCTTTCGGTGTATAGAATTCACCAGCTTTCTTCCCAGCACCTGATGCGAATTGAGATATCAGATATTCATAGGCATCTCCCAATATATCAGTCTCTGGATTATCAATATCAAAATCCAGCTTATTGAGCGAGACCAGTACCTTAGCGATTAGTTTTGTTTTATCTGAGGTTGAAGAACCTAATCTAGAACTACCTAATTCTATGTCCTCAAACAACTTGTCAAAGTCTTCCTTAGAGTCGCTGTCAAAGGTAGACATCTCGATTGCACTGAATGTTTGCTCTAAGTCCTCAAGTAAACTTGAATGCTGAACATCTGCAGTTGACGCTGTCTCAGCAAAAGTTGAGAACAGTTGGCCGGGAGCAATAAAATAACCTAACGCTTCAATGCTTTCTTTCTGAATAACATCTAGAGCGTCCTTGGCTGTTTTATTATCTGAGGTAAGGTCCCTGTAGTTGAATTCCTCTCCTTCTAAGATATCGTTCGCAAACGACTCCATCCTTTCCGAAAGAAACTTAAAGAATATAAACCCTAGGATATAATCTCGGAACTCATCCGCACCCATATTACCTCTTAGGATGTTAGCAATATTCCAGAGTTCGTTATGCAGCTGTTGCCTTTGGTCGGTCATTGGTTAACACTTAGTTGACCTCTAATATAAGACCCTCCGATTATAATCAAGTGTTCCTTATTGTACTATTACTGCTCCTTTATATGTGGTGCATTCCTTGCTTGTTGTTAGCAACTATTACTTACTCACAATTCTTGGAGGTATGATAGTGACCGCCTTAGTATTGCAATGTAAGTGAGGTACATAGGTTATGTTGTAGTGAGGGGCTGGTCTAAAAACCAGCCCTTTCTAGTCGTAGTAAGTAAAACGAATTGAACGAACAATTACAACTCCGATTAAGTCTCTACCGCCCAGCTGCTGGATTTAACATCACTCCGTATAAGGTCTTTTATGATTGATAATAGACTTTCAGATGTAATAAGGTTTAATTATTTTTATGTCATCTACAATACTCAATGTCTATGAGAAATCTGATACTTCTCCTAACCATATTAACAATGGTGTTATCGTTGAACTCCTGCACCCTACTAGGTGCTGGTATTGACTATTCCATTAACAATAATTACGATACTCACAGTGATAGAATGAGTATATATACAACCAAATCTAATGTCATTTCATCTTTTGGAATACCAAGCCAAAAAGACACGTACGAAGGAATTGATATTTGGAAATATGATCTTGGCGGATACACTTCTACAGCTGCTTCCGCCAGACCCATTGGTAATGGTGTATACGGTAGTAGCAGTTCAACATATTCAAATCGCTATGTTGAATTTCAATTTATTGGAGAGGATGTTGTCAACTGGCGAACTAAGGGCGTTGATTATGGTCAAGAAAAAAGATGGATTGGTATGTGGACAGGATTTCTTATTGACTGTGGTATTCTGAGTGTTGCCTTAGGCTCAATATAAGAGGAAGTTTTAGACTTTAGTTTTTTAAACAAACTCCGAATAAATAATCTACAACTCTGGCAAGTCCTCAACATCCAACTGCTTTGCTTCGGAGGGGCTTTTCTTTATATTTGATTGAATCAAAAACCCAAACCAATGAAGAAGTTACTTTTCCTTTTGCCATTACTTGTAATTATCAGTTGCACTGATTCTGATAATCCTTACAATGCCAAATTCAATAGTAATGGCTGCCTTGAATGTGATAATTATACCGTTGGTGAATCTTTTATATTAGGTGGAGTGAGATATGAAGTAGCCGATAGGGCAATGTTGGAAGCTGGTTTAGATGATGGTAGTGACTTAACCAGATACTGCACCTCAAGGATAGGTGATATGTCCAGTCTTTTTTCAGGAGTGGGTAGCTTTAATGGGAGTATAAGTTTTTGGGATGTTAGTAATGTTACTGATATGGAATATATGTTTTATGAGGCAACTGCATTCAACCAAGACATTGGTAGTTGGGATGTTAGTAATGTTACTGATATGGCATATATGTTTTATGAGGCAACTGCATTCAACCAAGACATTGGTAGTTGGGATGTTAGTAATGTTACTTATGCGCGTGGAATGTTTAGAAGTGCAGCCGCATTCAACCAAGACATTGGTAGTTGGAATGTAAGTAATGTTACTAATGCGCGTGGAATGTTTGGAAGTTCAGGCGCATTCAACCAAGACATTGGTAGTTGGGATGTTAGTAATGTTACTGATATGAACCAAATGTTTGAAGACGCATCTTCCTTTAATCAAAATATTGGAAATTGGGATGTGAGTAATGTGACGAATATGAGTTATATGTTCTCAGCCGCAAGTGCCTTCAATCAAGACTTGACGCAATGGTGTGTAAGTCAATTCGCAACTATGCCCAGCAATTTCTCTATCGCTAGCGCATTAACAGCATCTAACCACCCAGTTTGGGGTGCTTGTCCTTAATGGATAAATAAACTTTAGAATATTGAGCCCTCACTTCGGAGGGGCTTTTTTATATATTTAGCTGAATCAATGAAGAACTGATTCCTTACTAAATCGTTATTAAGAGAATTAATTATACGTTTATATGAAACAGCTACTAGTAGCCTTTTTACTAGTGATATCCACAGTATTGGTGGGGCAAGAAAGGCAATTTTTAGAAGGTGAAATGGAATTAGGGGGGGGGCTGTTCTCTTTTGGCATAAGTGACGGCTTTGACCAAGTAGCAATAGGTGGTATCCAAGCTCAGTTTGATTATGACTTTATAGAAGGTCCTTATCGTGCGGCAATTGGTATAAAGGCTATAGCTCTAGGAGGATATACATTTTTTGAACCGGGAGTAAAAATAGGAAAGGATATTATTAATCTGAATATATCTGTTGACTCGGATGGACTGACCTATTATGGTTTATCAAGTCGTATCGATTTGTCTGCCAATAAACAGCACGCCGTAAACCTATCCTTACAAGGTGCTAGCGATTTAGACGGCTATGGCTACGCTTTGTTATTCGTGGGCTATTCGTACAGATTTAACTAGGTCTTTCTCACTTCATCTATTCATACCAAACGAAGTAGATCATTAAAATCACCTAAATAGTTGTTAGGGGGGGGATTATCTTAGATAAAAGCTCATTTTAAATAAACTCCCGAATGATTTCAAAAAACCCACCCCCATCAAAGGGAGCAGGGGGTTCTCAGAGTTTTCAGCTTTTGTAGTTTCTCTAGATCCAAGACAGCTTACAAAAGAACTCTAGGTTCTTCTTTGCATTAATCAGTGTAGCTACTATGCCGTGGTTACAAGTTTTCTACTACCAGATGTTTTCTATAGTTGTAGATGACTCTATTGCTTAGATCTAAGTTGCCAGAGTAGAGAGCCTCTTCTGTAAGTAACTATTACTTATTCAGAATTCTTGGAGATGCAATACTGACCGCCATATTATTACATTTTAAGTGAGGTACATAGGTTATGTTGTAGTGAGGGCTGGTCTAAAAACCAGCGCTTTCTAAATTAAATTGCATACGAGGATTACTGCTAAAGACAACCCTAAAAAAGTTATCAATCTGGAGTCAATTTCGTATCCGATTATAATGCTGCTAGGTGTCTGTAAAACACCTAGTTTCACGTTCGTTTCGTTATTTTATTCAAACTCCACTATATCGGCACTTATTGAACAAGTCTTGGTCAGTACTAATCCTAAAAAGGTGATTTTGGTTTTCCAATTAACGGTAACATTAGCTAAAGCTTGATTATCCGAAAGCCCCGTTTTAGCAATTAGGATTTGCTTAGCCTCCGCAACTAATGCTCGATGTTGGTAGCCTCCTATTCCAAGAAAATAAGTAGCTGAGGCTTTTGCTCTTGCATCCGTCCTTACATAGTGGAAGTTATTACTACTCAGTGAAGCAGAGTTTACCATATAGCCCGAGTGTGTTGCGACACAACTGCTCATAAAAGAAGTAGCTAGTAAAACAAGAGCTAACCTAAAGATGATATTCTTCATTCTGTCTTTTTTTTGTATTCAAAAGGAATGTACAACAAACCATTTTACTCCGTAAATTTTCACTGAATGTATTTCTTGCAGCGCATTACTATGTTGTCTACACGGGTATGCTTAAGAATTCATTGAACAGCTACTTAAAGGTTTCTAGGTCAATGTACTTTCGTGGTATTCGTTTCTTCGTTTTCATAGGTGCAGTGATTATAGGTCTGGTAAATCATTCACATCTAGCTGTTGTATCTCGAGCCCTCTTAAATAGGTTAGAGATACCTGCATTGTTGAATGTCCCATCACCTGCTGAAGCTTAAGTAGCGATCCGGTCTTCTCAAAAACATTAATAGCCCCTGTATGACGAAAACTGTAGAGTGTTATACCATCTAATTCAACTATGGAATTTTCTTTGAAGCGTTTCCATAAAACGCTGAAGTAGTCCTTTGAGTATGGTGAACCTTGATTGGAGAAAATTAAGCCTTGCTCTTGTTCTTTAAATGATGTTAGCTCTTTTTTAACGAAAGGAGGGATAGGAACGATACGATTCCTGCCAGATTTGTTCCTGCTTCCAGACAACGCAATCAGGCCTTTCTCCAGATCAATGTCTTCCCATCTCAACAAACGAATTTCTTGATGTGGTCGTAACAAGCATCCGTAGGTAAGCAGGCAGGTGAGATACAGATTCTGATTAAAGTGTTTCAGGTCCGTGAGCAAGCTTGTGACGTCTTTTATTGGCTTATGCAGAGTGGACTTAGTTCGCTTTGTTTTTATGCGTTTAAAACGCTCGTGTATTTCCCCTTTGGTGATGCACTTCAATGTCGTAACCACATTCTTTTGTGTTCTGTTAGACCATTTGCTCTGGTAAACGAAATCTTCAAGATGCTGTTGCTTAAATTTATCACAACTGAGATTCGTTAAGCCTTTTTCCTTGAAAAACTTAGCAAGTTCACGATGTACCCACCTCGCATCTCTTTTGTGATGATAGGAATAATTACCCTCAAGGGTTTTGATTAGCCCTGCCTCGACCTGACTTAAAAAAGATG
>Ga0206127_1004716_pt1 | contig 11854 bp, 10 predicted proteins | sample Helgoland_Spring_6_FD_148646 | JGI IMG/M metagenome (GOLD analysis project Ga0206127, IMG submission 148646) | Pelagic subsurface seawater microbial communities from Kabeltonne, Helgoland, North Sea - Helgoland_Spring_Bloom_20160419_1 | ecosystem: Environmental > Aquatic > Marine > Epipelagic ...
TTATTCTGAGTTGCTGAATGCTCCCACATACGAACATTCATAGCTGGAGCGATAAGTATGGGTGTATCCGTTGCAAGAAGAAGCGTAGAAGGCAAATCACTTGCTATCCCAAGTGCCATTTTTGCCATTAAGTTAGCAGTTGCTGGCGCAACAATAATCAAATCAGCAGATCTAGATAGCTCTATATGCCCCATTTCAGATTCATCATTCAAATCAAATAAGTCTGTGAAAACTTTACTTTTTGACAACGCCGCAACCGATAACGGCGTCACAAATTCAGCTGCACCTGTAGTCATAACGGGTGTAACCATTGCACCTTGTTTTTGGAGCTCTCTTATTAGTTGAAGTGATTTATATGCAGCGATACCACCGCCTATAATTAATAATATTCTTCTTCCATTAAGCATATCAGATCACCAACTGTTAAGTAATGATCTGTTTAATCCTGAACTGGCCTACTGGCAAGTCAAGTTATGCTATTTCTATATGCCTTGACGCGTGGTGACCATCTGATCCCATGCGCTTTTTTAGCTTCTCTAATGCTGCATTTTCTATCTGCCTAATACGTTCTTTTGACAATTTTAGCTCCACGCCAATACTTTCAAGTGTTCTTGGGGTTTCAATCATTTTTCGCTGAATAACGATATACTTTTCACGATCATTTAGAACTTCCATGGATTCTCCAATCCATGTTTTTAATTTTTTTTCATCGAAACTTTGCTCAACAACTTCTGCACCAGTTGGTCCTTCATCAGCTAAGGTTTCTATCCACTCTCGACCTTCATCATCATTTGATTGAATGGCGTTTAAAGACATATCTCCACCTGACATGCGACCGTTCATCATCATTACATCACGCATGGGAACACCAAGCTCTGTGCTAACTTGTTCCAGGATTTGTGCGGGTGTAACTGTTTGATTATTTTGAACAGCATCACGCTCAAGTTGGGCTTTTACTCTTTTAATATTAAAGAAAAGTGACTTCTGATTTGTTGTACTACCTGTTCTAACCATTGAATAATTACGCATTACAAAATCTTGTATGGATGCTTTTACCCACCATTGAGCATAAGTTGAAAAGCGCACACCTTTGTCTGGGTCAAATTTATCTGCAGCCTTCATCAAACCCATACCTGCTTCTTGTATGAGGTCTTGTTGTGATACTCCGTATCTGCGGAATTTTGATGCCATTGATATAGCCAAGCGCATGTAAGCATTTATAAGTCGATGCAATGCGTCTTCATCTTTGTGGTCACGCCATGCTACTGCGAGTTCATATTCTGTATCAACGTCTAACATTTCCGCTTTCATAGCAGTTTTTTGCAAACGTTTTTCATAGGATGTATCAAGTGTCATTTTTTTATTTTTCTTTATCTAATGTTTCGGTTTGTATAATTGTTACGTAAGAAATAGATAATTGGATCACTTTGAGGATAATTGTGTCAAAAAAATTCCCTAAACTAACATTGATTCTAGGAGGAGCTAACTCTGGGAAATCTGCTTTTGCTGAAAAATTAGTAATTTCTTCGGGAATGTATAAGAACTATATTGCGACAGCTCAGGCATTCGATGATGAGATGCAAAAAAAAATAGATAAACATCAAAAAGACCGTGGGGGCAATTGGAATACAATTGAAGCACCATTAGATATACTTCCACTACCGAAGAAAGGTATAGTATTAATTGATTGCTTAACTTTATGGTTAAGCAACAATTTATTAGAAGACAAAGATATAAATACTGAAAATTTCATTAATGCATGCCTTGATGCCAATCATGTTGTCTGCGTGTCTAATGAAACAGGTTTAGGTGTTGTTCCTGATAATTATTTAGCCCGAAAATTTAGAACAGCTCAAGGGCAGTTAAATCAACAAGTAGCGGCGCAATCAGATCTTGTTGTCCAAGTTATTGCCGGCATCCCGTTAGTACTAAAGGGTGAATTGCCTGAGAATATATCATGACAAATTGGTATTGGATAAGACATGGGCCAACTCATTTGAAAAGCTTAGTTGGATGGTCTGATGTAGATGTGGATTTATCAAATATTAATATGCTTCAAAGATTAGATAATTTTTTACCAAATAATAGTATAATAGTATCATCTGATCTAAAGCGCTGTATAAAAACAGCGGATGAAATTCAAGGTTTGCGTGAGCGTCTACCAAATAATAGGAACTTACGTGAGTTCAACTTTGGAGACTGGGAACTTAAAAAATCAGCTAAAATAGCTGAAGAATACCCTCAACTTTCAAAAGAATATTGGACTAATCCTGGTGATACTGCGCCTCCAAATGGGGAAAGTTGGAATGAAGCAGCCAAGAGAGTGAATGCTGAGGTAGATATCATAAATCAAAAATATAAAGGCAGAAACATAATAGCAGTTGGTCATTTTGGTGTTATTTTAACTCAATTACAACGTGCAGCAAAAATACAATCTCAAAGTGCAATTAGTTTCCAAATTGATAATCTCAGCGTAACACATTTAGAACATCTTGGTGATAAGCATTGGAGAATATTAGGTGTTAACTTCACAATTTAAAATTTTGATTCAATTGAAATCCAAATTTTTTCTGCAACATTAATTTTGTTAAATCGTTCTAATTCTTGAATGCCCGTTGGAGATGTAACATTTATTTCGGTGAGATAACCTCCAATAACATCAATACCAACAAATATTTGACCTTTTTCTTTTAAAAGGGGTCCAATTTTTTTACATATTTCTAAATCACGTTCATCCAGTGCAACTTTTTCAGGTTTACCACCTACATGCATATTTGAACGTGTTTCTCCTCTTGCTGGGACACGATTTATCGCACCAACAGCTTCACCATCAACTATTATAATTCTTTTGTCTCCTTTAGAAACTGCAGCTAAGAATTTTTGAGCGATTAAAGGTTCCGAGTTTATTGAACAAAAAAGTTCATGTAACGAGTTTAAATTTCTATCATTCGCATCTAATCGGAAAACACCAGCACCACCATTCCCGTATAATGGCTTCAATATGATATCTTTGTATTTATTTTTAAAGTTTTTTAAAACTTCAATATCACGTGCGATTGTAGTTGGAGGAGTTAAATCTGGAAAATTTAATACTAATAACTTTTCAGGATAATTACGAACCCATTTAGGATCATTTACAACTAATGTTTCTGGATGAACCATTTCAAGTAAATGAGTATTTGTTATATATCCCATATCAAATGGAGGGTCTTGACGAAGCCATACTACATCAAAATTTTTAAGGTGTATTTTTATATAATCACCTTTGGTAAAATGCTTATCTTTGGTACGATGAACACTGATAGGCCACCCGTAAGCTGTTACTTCACCTTCCTCAAATGCAAGCTGTTCAGGGTTATAATAAAATAATTCATGCCCCCTCAATTGTGCTTCTTCCATTATACGAAAGCTACTATCAGCATTAATATCAACCAATTCTATTGGATCCATCTGAATCGCAATTTTTAAACGCATGGCAATCTCCAAAAAGTAAACACAATAACTAAATGGCGCATTGACAAAAATGATGCAAGTCATCTTGTTTGAATTATTAAAGCTATAAATCTCTTAATATTAATTGGATTTTTTAAATTCTGCTTTAATTCTTAAAGCCATTTCATAAGAACGTTTTTTTGGCACTCCAAATTGTTCAGATATTTGAGTAGCAGCATCTTTAATACGATACTCTTGCAATGCAATTTGTAATGCAGAATATATTTCTTCATCACTAATTTCTTTTTTTGTTGGAGGCCCTAAAACAATAACTACTTCACCTTTAAAAGAATGACGTGATTTAATTTCGTCTATTACTTGATCTACGGTTCCTCTAATTACCTCTTCAAATTTTTTCGTCATTTCTCTGCATACAGAGATCAAACGATCATTTCCAAAAATTTTGGAAATATCTTTTAAAGTTGAAAGTGTTCTTTTGGGAGATTCATAATATACTATCGTCGCATCTAAATTTTGTATTTTTTGTAAATTTTTTATTCTTTGTGAAGATTTTGAACCTAGAAAACCTCCAAAGAAGAAATTATCAGTAGGTAATCCAGCCAGACACAACGCAGTTAATAAAGCACTCGCACCTGGTGCTGCATGAACCCGAATATTATTTTGAATTGCTAATTTTGTTAAAGAAAACCCTGGGTCAGCGATTAGCGGAGTTCCTGCATCTGAAGCATAAGCTAATACCTTTCCTTCTTTAATTAGTGCTATTAATTTAGGCCTCTGCACCTCTCCATTATGGTCATGGTATGATAAAATTTTTCTACCATTAAGATTAATTCCGTGTATCTCCATTAATTTACGCAGCACTCTTGTATCTTCAGCTACTAAAATGTCAGCATCCCTTAAGATATTTAAAGCACGAATTGTAATATCATTTGCCGTGCCAATCGGTGTCGCTAATATATGAAGTCCCGAATCCAGTTTCTTAACAGTCATGAGATTTTTCTTTCATTGTTAGCGTCTACCCGTTGTAATCTAATAGTCTTTAGAATAACTTTTGACTATCGTTAACCGAAGTTATCATTTGTTTTAACAGGAAGTAAGAATGATTAATAAAAATTCAATGTTAGAGCTAACACGCCTTGTAATAATTTGTATTTTGACTTTCACAATTTCTGCTTGTCAGGACTTAAGAGTTGAGAAAGTTAATGATGGTCCAATTATAAATCCTTCAACAACTACTAAAGTAGCCTTACTTGTTCCATCTGGGTCAACTGATGAAAATCAAGAAGATTTAGCACAAAACCTCATTCGTGCTGCAAAAATGGCGATTACTGATCATCCTAAAGCCAAAATAGAAATGCTTATATTTAAAACTGCTGGAGATCCAATTAAAGCTGAAGCTGCTGCAAAAAAAGCAATTTCACAAAATGTGAAGCTAATAATTGGACCTTTATTTGCAAAGTCTGCTGAATCTGTAGGGAAAATTGCCGCTGCTAATAATATAAACGTATTAAGTTTTTCAAATACCTCTAGCATCGCGGGAAATAATGTATTTATTTTAGGAAATTCATTCCAAAATACATCAGATCGTCTTTTAGGTTTTGCATCTCAAAAAGGTTATAGTAAAATTTCTGTGGTTTTACCTGATACAGAAGCGGGAAGAGTTGCAGCCAATTCAGTTAAATTATCATCTAAATCTAATAATTTAAATTTTGTAGGCTCATATGATTATCCCTTTTCGGCAGATGGTATCGCAGAAAATGCATACAGAATAACAAGAAAAATAAGAAGATCTGATGCTGATGCTGTGGTTTTAACCGCAGATAGCGCATCCGGCCTTCCACTTCTTGCAGAATTTTTATTGGCAAAAGGTTTGCCGATAAAAGACATAAAAATATTAGGGCTATCAAGGTGGGATATTCCTCAATCTACACTAAATACTCCGGGACTAAGAAATGGTTGGTTTACGGTACCAGACGGGGCAGCTATTAACGATTTCAACAAACGTTTTAAAAAAGTTTATGGAGTGCCTCCACATCCATTAGCAGGATTTGCTTACGATGGAATGAAAATATTCGCAACTCTTCTTAGCGAAGGAAACTCAGGTGCAGCACAACGATCACAGCTTACAAGACCTCAAGGATTTAAAGGAGCAAGTGGGGCGTTTAGACTTCTAAATAATGGCTCTGCTCAACGTGCACTTTCTATTGCAGAAGCATCTGCTGGTGCATTAAGGATTATTTCTCCCGCACCTACCAGATTTGGCGGATCAGGAGCTTTTCTTTATGAAATTACAAACTGAAATTATCAAACCAGATAACTTAATTTGTTCAGAAGAGTTGTTGTTTAATAAAGGCGAATTAAACAATAAGATTAATACTGCAATCCAAACAGTAGCAGAGGATAATTTGCGTTCTTCAATTGCAAATATTCTTAGTAATGCAAATGTTAAAGGGCGATTGGAAATTCAAAGTCATTTTGAAAAATCTCCATTTGAGTCAGCTAAAACAATAGCATCATACAGTTTTTTAAAAGATAAATTAATTTCTTTAGCATTCGATGTAGTTCAAACTACTTTACAGTCCTCAAAAAACAAACAGACCAATTTAGATTATATCTCAATAATTGCAGTGGGTGGTTATGGTCGTGCAGAAATGGCACCGCATTCTGATGTTGATCTATTATTTTTAACTCAGGCCAAACCAAGCAAAAGGGTTCAAAAAATTATTGAAGATATATTATATATTTTATGGGACATGCGATTAAAGATTGGTTACTCAACACGAAGTACAAATCAATGTATTCAGTTAGGTAAAACAGATCAAACTATTAAGACAGCATTACTTGAACATCGTTATCTTTGTGGCAACAAAAACCTATATGATGATTTTTGCAAAAAACTCCGTGGTCAATTATTTAAAGCCAGTGCAACTGAGTATGTTGAAGAAAAATTAGAAGAACGCGCCAAACGACACGAACGACAAGGTGGGCAGCGCTATATGGTCGAGCCTAATGTCAAAGAAGGAAAAGGTGGATTGCGTGACTTACAATCCCTTTTCTGGATCACAAAATATATTTCTCACGCCACAACACATAAAGAGATGATAGATCAAGGATATTTCACTCAACAAGAATACGATAATTTTCTTGTGGCTCATAATTTCCTATGGGCAGTACGGTGTCATCTTCATATTTGTGCTAATAGAGCATCTGAACAATTAACCTTTGATCATCAAGTAGAAGTTGCCAAACGATTTGGATATAAAGGTGGTCGAGGAATGCGTGGTGTTGAACGCTTTATGCAGGACTATTTTCGTCAAGCTACTCATGTAGGGGAATTAACTCGTGTATTTTTAACAGCACTTGAAGCACAGCAAGTAAAATCAACTCTATCTTTGGGAGATCGTTTTAGAAACATACTTTGGCGCACCTTAAATATTGATGGTAATTTATCAGATGGATTTCAATTGGAGCATGGAAGAATTAACATTATTAATCCCGATATATTTCTAAAAGACCCAATAAATATTTTACGCTTATTTGAAGAAGGTTTGAAAACTGGTCTTTTAATCCATCAAGATGCAATGAGGGTAGTAACAGCAAATCTAAGAAAAATAACGCCCAAGGTAAGAAAAAATCCTGAAACACAGCGAATATTTATGTCTCTTCTTCTAGACTATGGTAACCCAGAACGTGCACTTAGACGCATGAACGAATTGGGTGTTTTGGGTGCCATTATTCCTGAGTTCAAACGTATAATTGCCTTAATGCAATTTAATTTTTATCATAGTTACACAGTCGATGAGCATACCATTCAATGCATATCTTTTTTAGCAAGAATTGAACAAGGTACTTTAAACGAAGAGCTGCCAATTGCATCAGAAATTCTTAAATCTGGAGTAGACAGACGCGTCTTATACATCGCCATACTCTTGCATGATATTGGGAAAGGGTTACCCGAAGATCATTCCATTGCTGGAGCTGAACTAGCAAAAAAAATAGCTCCTGAGCTAGGGTTAAATGCATCAGAGGCCGATAGAGTTATATGGTTGGTTGAAAATCACTTGGTAATGTCTGACTTCGCTCAAAAACGTGATTTATCCGATCCAAAGACAGTAAGTAATTTTGGAAAAATAGTTAAAACAACTTCAAATTTAAATTTACTCACTGTTTTGACAGTTTGTGACATAATGGGTGTCGGTCCAGGAGCACTGAATAACTGGAAAGCACAACTCCTTCGCGAGCTATATACTAATACAAGAAATTTGATAAAAGGTGGTCTTGATACTCAAGGGAAAAATAAACCTTATCTTATTGCCATGTCTGCTTTAAGTGAATTATTAATAGATTGGGACAGCACATCTATCCAGGAAGAAGTTGAACGTCACTACCCAGCCTATTGGCAAGGGTTAGACACAAACACACAATATATATTTGCAAATTTATTTAAAAATTTAGGTAGTAAAAAAATTGCAAGCCACTTTGAAGTCGACGAGGATCGTGATGCAACACGGGCTCAATTTTTAATGCAAGATCACCCAGGTATTTTTTCAAGGCTTACTGGAGCTATAGCACTTGCAAATGCTAATGTTATTGATGCTCGTACGTATACCACCTCTGATGGATATGCTACTCCTGTATTTTGGATACAAGATAACGATGGAAAGCCTTTTGATTTATCAAGATTAGGAAGATTAAAAAAGCTAATTGATCAAACTCTATCTGGTGACGTTATTGCCCGAGATGTTTTGAAAGTTCGCAATAAATTAAAACCCAGAGAACGCAATTTTAAAGTACCAACCGATATTACATTTGATAATCAAGGATCAGATATATACACAATTATTGAAGTAGATACACGAGATCGGCATAGTTTGTTATTTGATTTAACTCGAACATTGGCTAACGCAAATATACAAATTGCAAGTGCAGTGATAGCTACGTACGGAGCACAAGCAGTAGATGTATTTTATGTAAAAGATATGATAGGTTTAAAAATTACATCTGAAAATAAGCAAAATGCTATCAAAGATAAACTCCAAGAAGCGATTGAATTAGGCGCAGAATCTTCTATGGCATGATAAAATTTTTCTTAACAGTAAGTGGTTGGACATTAATAAGTCGTGTTGCTGGTTTGCTCAGAGATTTAATGCTGGCTGCTTACCTTGGAACAGGTGTAATTGCAGAAGCATTTCAAGCGGCATTCTCACTACCAAATCTGTTTCGGAGATTTTTTGCTGAAGGTGCGTTTAATCTAGCATTTGTTCCGTTATATACAAAGAAATTAGCTGCACAAAAAGATAATGAAGAGTTCGCAAGTGAGGCCTTATCTACACTTACAGGTTTATTGATATTATTAACATTATTATCCCAACTTTTTATGCCTTATCTAATTTATGCAATGGCGAGCGGATTTGCAGGCAATGATCGCTTTGATTTAGCCGTTGAATTATCTCGGATTATTTTTCCATATATTATTTTCATATCACTCACAGCATTATTTAGCGGCATATTAAATTCACATAGACATTTTATCGCAGCAGCTGCAGCACCTGTTCTACTAAATATAATATTAATCATATCAATGATTTTATCAGCTAAAACAAAATGGGACATCGGTATTACTCTTTCTTGGGGAGTTTTTTTCGCAGGGATTGCCCAAATGAGTTTAGTATATTTTGCTGTAAGACGGTTAGGAATTAAATTAACTTTACGCTTTCCAAAGTTAACTCCTGATATAAAAAAATTATTTATTTTAGCAGTTCCTGCAATCCTGACAGGTGGCGTTGTGCAAATAAATTTATTAGTTGGTCGTCAGGTGGCGAGCTATTTCGAAGGCGCATTTGCTTGGCTTTATTATGCAGATCGACTTTATCAGCTTCCATTAGGTGTTGTTGGAATTGCAATCGGAATCGTTTTACTCCCCGAATTATCTAGAGCCTTAATAAATAAAAATAGCCTAGATGGTCAAAATGCATTTAATAGAGCTTTAGAATTTTCTTTATTACTTACAATACCAGCAGCTGTTGCATTAATAATTATACCACTCTCATTAATTTCTGTAATATTTGAACGAGGCGCATTTACAAATTTAGATACTATTTCAACATCTCAAGCATTAGCTATTTATGGTCTTGGTTTACCAGCATTTGTCTTACAAAAAGTTTTACAACCACTATTTTTTGCACGAGAGGACACTAGATCACCATTTATATTTGCATTACTTGCAATGTTCTTAAATGTAAGTTTAGCTATTTGTTTATCATTTTACGTTGGATTTTTAGCTGCTGCCATTGGCACGTCAATATCTTCATGGGTAATGATATTTCTGCTGTGGAATGGTTGTAAAAAAATGGGGGATTCATCAAGAATTGATGCACGTTTAAAACGCAATCTGCCATTCATCATACTTTCTAGTATATTAATGGGTATGGTAATTTATATCGTTCAGTATTTTTTAAATAACAGCTTACATACACCTAATATTCGCTATTTGATGCTCACTATTTTAATATTTTCAGGAATAATAAGTTATTTATTTTTTATAAATTTATTCGGGATCATATCAAAACAAGGCTTAAGGGCTATGATAAAAAAATAATCTGAAAGTGGTGTAAGCTAAAATAATTATTATGTTGTAAATTATCATCAGGAAATCTAGTTATATATAAAGTAAAATAGTAAAAATTTTGGAGACTTAAGATGAATTTATCTAAACTAGCACTTTTAAGTATCATATCAGTTTCTATAGCGTCTGTGTCATCTGCTGCATCGTTAGCTACAAAAGTAGACCCAGCAGTAACAGTGCCTGGAGAAACTTCGCATGCTAAAAGAATAAGAGTTTTAACTACGGTTAAAGATTCTAAGGGTAATGACGTTATGGATGGATTTGGAGATACAGTTAAATGTTACACTTGGATCAAAGCTTAATTACATTTTAGAATAATTAGCTTTGTAAAAACAATTAACTTTTGCTCTCTCATGAAAACAACTTCAATAGCTAATAATAATGTTTAAATAAATTTTTCTTTTGAAATCTTTATAATTATTGAAATACAAAATCCAGAAATAAACCCGATTATCTCGGCTATCCATTCATTGCTATTATTTGAATAAACTAGATTATATATTAATGCTAAAGCCATAAAGAATATAATTAAATGGAACGCACGAAACCCTGTTTCCCCTTTCATACGCTGGATGCTGAACTGCACCCAAGTAAAAGCACCAATAAGACCATAAACAGCTGGATAGCCACCCACAAGAAATGTTCCATTTGAGAACACTCCAAACCCGATAGCGCCTATTATTCCACTAAATATAAAGATTAATAAAACCGCGATATCTCCAAAAACTTCTGCTATGAATTTACCAAATGTAGCGATAAAAACTAATACAAATATTATTTCCATAGTACTTTTATGAATAAAGCTATACGTAAGGAATCTAATTAAACCATTAAAATTATATGTACTATTGTGGCGCATCCACTCGAATATTGTGTCAAAAAATCCATATTTTTGAATTAACTGCATGCGCCAAGCAATTGAGGCCTGATCACCTATCAGACCTTTTTGTCCTAACTGCAAAATAGCTTCCACAAAAGCTATAAGAATTATCAAAAAAACAACAGATTTAGGCATTATATTAATAGGTGTTTGATTTAAATCTGGATTAAACATTTAAGAATGCTTCCTTTAGTTGACCATTGGTAAAATAGCCGCGATAAGCAGATCAAACAGATTTAATACAGGCGGAGAAAAATTACTATGTCTGAAACAAACTTTAAACAACGTGTATTTTCAGGAATACAACCTTCAGGAAATTTAACGCTTGGTAACTATCTAGGTGCTGTTAAGAGGTTTGTTGAAATGCAGAATAGTGGCATTGAAACAATATATTGTATGGTTGATCTACACGCGATTACCGTTTGGCAAGATCCCAATGCCCTTAAGACACAGACCCGTGAGCTAGCAGCAGCCTATATAGCCTGTGGATTAGATCCTAATAAATCAATTTTATTTAACCAATCTCAAGTATCGGCTCATGCAGAATTAGGTTGGATACTAAGCTGTGTCACACGTCTTGGTTGGATGAACCGCATGACGCAATTTAAGGACAAGGCTGGTAAAAATGCAGAGAAGATGTCTCTTGGACTATATGCATATCCGGCTCTTATGGCTGCAGATATATTAGCTTATCAAGCGACGCATGTGCCTGTTGGAGAAGATCAGAAGCAACATGTTGAATTAACACGCGATATTGCGGCAAAATTTAATCATGATTTTGATACGGATTTATTTCCATTACCAGAACCAATAATTGAAGGTGCAGCAACTCGCGTCATGTCACTAAGAGATGGATCAAAAAAAATGTCAAAATCTGATCCATCTGATAAAAGTCG
>Ga0206127_1004718_pt1 | contig 11850 bp, 20 predicted proteins | sample Helgoland_Spring_6_FD_148646 | JGI IMG/M metagenome (GOLD analysis project Ga0206127, IMG submission 148646) | Pelagic subsurface seawater microbial communities from Kabeltonne, Helgoland, North Sea - Helgoland_Spring_Bloom_20160419_1 | ecosystem: Environmental > Aquatic > Marine > Epipelagic ...
TTTAGCAGTATCTCTACCTCCTGTTGAATAATTGCCTTCATCTCTGGAATCGCTTTAGCGTTTTCAGCATCCATATACTCAAATACTTCTTCTCTGTTCAAGAATAGAACTCCTGTGGTAATGGTAGAATTTTAATGTCTTCTAATCTACGTCGCATATACACACAATTCCAGCAGGCTTCTAAAGCTTGTTGAGCTTCCTTCTCTACTGGGAATCGTTCCAGATACAAGTCGTATACCGCACTAGGGTGCTCTTTCGGAGTAAATTCATCTAAATACGCTTTAGACTTCTTAGGGCCAATACCACGAATACCCGGAATGCCATCAGTGGAATCACCGGTGATACATTGCTGATACAGCCAGTATAGACCTTGTGCTTCTGTTACTACTACAATTTCTCCACTACGATAGTTGTAGTGTTTACCTTCCATCTGCTTAAGGTCTTTATCGATACTGGCAATTATATAGTCTTCGCCTGCATCTTTTAACTCTTGAGCTTTAATTACACAGTAATCATCTGCTTCGCCCCCGTGGGATTCAGTGCCCATATTTGCTAATACAGCTCGAACAGCCTCAAGAGTTCTGGGTCGTTCTCCTTTACGATTAGCTTTGTAAAAAGCATACTGGTCTCTAAAATTACTATTACCTTTAACAAATATAATTGCGTCTTCCTCATTAGCAAAACAACCTTCATAGGTATCCTTAACAAGGGATTTAACTCTAGCAATAGCTAAACGCTCATTCGTTGGCTCTGTACAAGCAGCCGCAAATGCCAAAATATCACCATCAATAATTACTTTCATAGAACCTCCTTTAAAAAAAAAAAAGAACAACCCCCTGCCCTACAAGATTCTACCCCTCCCCTTTCGGGAAAAGATAAAATCCTGCAGGGCAGGGGAGACGTTAAATAACGTTTTACAGTTTTACTTTGTTCCACTCTTCAGGGGTTGCATCATCAATACTCCCAGAACGAGCAGTTCCTCTTTTACGAAGTTCAGCTATCTCTGCTTCTAAATCCTTAATCTTATCTGCCTTATCAGTAACAACAACAGGATTACGCAGGGTTATATTCAGACCAGTAGCCTTACCTATGAGCTTCTTCATTGCCCAGTATCCTGCTAAAAGTGGTGATACAACAAATATAAGTACTGTAAAAATTACTACTAAATAATCTCCAACCATCAGACCTCTCCTTGTTTATGAAAAAAAAATAACAACCCCTGCCCTACAAGATTCTACCTCTCCCCTTTCGGGAAAAGATAAAATCCTGCAGGGCAGGGGAGACGTCAAATAACGTGTTATTCTTTTTCAAATGATGTAGAAAGCAATCTCTGAATATTAATTCTCCAGCTTTGCTCAAATGAACCACCTTGCTCAAGACCTTCCTTAAGAAGCTTCTTAAACATACGCGGGGTAATATCGCCACATACAGCAGCGCTCTTAACAATATAATAAGTAGTCTTATCATTGCTTCGAACATTACGGTCTTTAACGAACTTCAATTTATACATGAACCAACCTGTGGGAATATGCATCTTATTTTCCTTTATTTAATTTAACAGTTTTTCTCGCGAAGAATACAAGCTTCTTTTCTTCTTTCGTGAGCTTAGACCAGAGTTCATCTGTAAACTCAAAGTTAGCTCGCTTTCGAATTGACATCTCCCTTACGTTAATTATCAAGCATATTCTCCTACCAGCTCGTGGCGAATCCACTCAACGCAAACATTAACATCATCTTCAAGAGCCTTTGCTACATAGCCACCATCTCTGGATACTACATCCTCCATAAGGAAGTTAACAATGGTCCTCGCCTCGCGCATAGCAGTCCCGAAGGACTCTCTTTGAACGGTAGCAATGAAGTCATTAATGTCAATCATGTCGCAAACGATCTCATCATAGTGTTTAGTCATATTTACTTCCTTATATTAATTATCTGTCTCATCAGTGCAGGGAGATAGTTCCCTACAGACACCCGAAGGTGTTTCGACTTACTTTTGTCTTGAGTAAAGATCTTCTTCCTTTGCTTCTCTAACAATTTGCTTTAATGTTCTAGTTAATTCAAATTTAAAACCAGTTCTAGCTAAACGATATTGTAAAAGTTCATGCTCAGTTAAGATTTCAAAATGAACTTCTTGTAACTCTATATCGCCTAATTCAATATCTGATTTACAGTCTACTGCTAGGTTATAAAGCACTACTCTTATTGGTTCAAAGCTAATACGCATAAATATTGCTTTAACAGGCGAGGTAACTTCTTCTAATTTAGATACAATTTCCATTTTACTTTCCTTAATTTAGTTATCTGTCTCATCAGTGCAGGGAGATAGTTCCCTACAGACGCCTCGCGGCGTTTCGACTTTATACAAATTTATAAGTTAAAGTTCCTAGACCTGCAGCTACAAAACAAGCAGCTGTTATAGCCGCAGTAGTTACTACATATACAGCTGGCGTAATTATTGCATAATAGACTGCAGTTGCTACTGTAGCAACAACTAAGCCCACCACACTAGCGGAAAATGCAACACCAAGCGCATCAAGTGCTGCTAAAGTGCCTCCTACATACCCTCCAGTAGAAGAAGTTACAATAGCATAGCCTGAGCTATGTGCTACTACGCTATAACCTAAAGCTGAACCTAAAGCTGCACCAATACCTGTAGATGCAAATAAACTAGCAACGGCTCCTACTAAATATGCTCCTATACTTGTAAACAACTTAGTAACACCAGCAGCAGCACCGGATGCTTTTGCAACAGCAGTAGCCATTACAGACAGCTGAAATACATTCACTACACAAAGTGCAGTTGCGCCTGTAACAACAGTAGCAGCAGCAGTGCCTACCAATACTTTTTCAGTAGTACTAAAACCATCCCATTTATTAGAAACATGATCTTTAACATCTGTAGCAGTTTCCTTAGTTGCTGTAACAGTTTTTTCAAGTTTTTCCATAATACTAGTTTTAAAAGTTTCGTAGTTCATCATTTTACTTTCCTTAGCTTAATTATCTGTCTCATCAGTGCAGGGAGATAGTTCCCTACAGACACCCACGGAATAGCGGGTGTTTCGACTTTTACCAATCATCTCCAACATCTGTCAAAGATTCATCGTCCTTGTTATTTCTGGCGTTTCTAATTTGTACTCGCATTAGCTCAACTTCAAGCCTTGCTTTCTCCAGCTTTAACTTTTCTCTTTCTAAAGAGATGTGGTATAGCCTTCCACAATTTATTTTCTTTCCTGTACTACCACCTAACTTTTTAGTATACGAGACTTGGAATTGGCTTGTATTCAACTGAGGGTTAAACTGCGTTCCCATAGAGACTGATTCTCCACTTTCCTCGTTTTGATTACAACTAGTGCCGTCCGAAGTTCTGATAGTGTAATTATCAGCGTATACGGTGGATGATAAGCCGAGAACAAATACGACTAATAAGACTAGCTTTTTCATTATTTTTCCCTATATCAGTGAGTGTAGAACAAACAACAAGCTTTCGCTTCTCATCTGTCTTGAACTTTATTTTTACAACTTTTTTACCGTTAGGCAGGATTTTATAAACCTCTTTAGAAGTTTTCCAATCTACCGCAGGCTCCATATCTTTCGTAAATACTTCAATCTTATACACAGCTGGAAAATCATAATTGTTTGTGAGCACATACTCTTTGGTTAAAGCCGAAGAGACAGTTCTTTCCACCTCAAACCCTGGGGACATTGAATGCCCCAGAGCAAGAGTTGGTATGAGAAGCAATAAAACAATAGTTAGTTGTTTCATTATTGCGTGCACGTAACAGTGTGATTTACTGTGTAAACGGTACCGTTAGTCAACGCATTCAAAGCTGCTTGATTAGACGCAGTGCCAGTCAAACCAGCAACGCCCATAGTTGCAGTACCACCGGGGTGGAAGTTTGTTGTCGTAGCCTCCGTACTAGTGATACCAGTTACTCCCAAAGACGTTGCTGTCTTTGAAATAGTACCACCAGTATTCGTTTGAATAAGAGAATTAACTCCTGCTGTGTAGTCAACGGTTGCAACAACATCAGTTGCTGCGCCATTCGCATCACGCAACACGTTATCACTTGTCATTTCAAGACTGCTGATATTACGTGAACGAACTTGAATAGTACCTTTTGTTGCGGCAGACCAGACGTGAGCTTCCTCACCTGTACCAAGATTCATTGTGGAATTAGCTTGAAAGCGAAACTGACAACCTTCAGCACTAACAGTACCAGAGTTACCTGTCCAAGCAATGTTGTTAACATCATTATAAGCCATAGCAGAAGAAGCAATAGTCAAAGCAGAAACAACAGTTACGATTTTAGAAGTTAAGTTTTTCATATTTTATTTTCCTTTAGGATTTAAGATTTTTAAGTTTAGTTTTACTACTGGTACTACAAGAGAAACCTGTCTCATCAGTGCAAGGAGGTTATTCCTTACAGACGCCTCACGGCGTTTCGACTTTGTACCTCCTTACTTTGGGCTACACGCCCACACAAATAAAGTTATTACAGCACTTACAAATGAAATCCAACCAATGTAACTTAAAACAACAGATGTTGTAGATACAACTGGTGTCAGGATAGCTACTATCAATGATGCAATAACAGGATAGAGTATAGCTATAACCCCACCAAGGTAAGCCATTAAAAAGGCATATACCCCAGCTGTAGTCCAACCTGCTTCAAGTGTCGCAGTACCAGCAGCAACTGCTGCCATTAGGTTAGTAGCGTGGATAGCACCTACCAACAACCCATAAACCCCACCGATGAAGCTAAGACAAGCACCAAACCCACTAAATAGAGTATTAGTAAAAATACTAAATTTAGCAGATATTACGGCAGTAAGAGGCATTGATACATTGGCTGACAACAAGCCTGCTACAATAGCAACAATAGCTAAAATAACAATTACAGTAATTAAAATTTTATTAGTATTCATTATAAATCCCTCCTAGGGAATAAGCATTAAGATTAAGTTGAGTTAAGTAGTTAACGGGAAGGGTACACCATCAGTGAGCATCAAAGCCCCTACACCTCTCGGCGTCTCAGAAATAGAGTCTCAACTTAACAACCCTGCCGTCAGCGAGGATTCGAAAAGGAGTCAATCTATTTCTGGTATAACTAGGGCACCACCCTACGAGTAAGACCACCTGCTGTTCAGATCCATAGGGTTATAACCTATGGCAGTAACAGGGGAATCGAGATATGAAGTCTCTTAGTTTCTCTTCGCCGCTAGCACACCTACAGCCCTGTCGGGTCATGTCTGTCAGGTAGAACATTGAAGAGCATTTTTAAGTCTTGTTTGACTAGATTTATTTGACAATCCTAAACTGCGAACTAGTTAATGAAAATGCCTTATTATACAAACAAGACAATGATATTAGCTACAATGTTAAGAGCTACTACAGTCAAGAAGACTGAAAGAAGAATTACATTGATTAATATCGTAGGTAAAACAACAAATGCTAATGTAGAAATTACAATGATAGCACCTGCAGCGATAACAGTATGCGTTAGCGCTACTGCTATAGTCGTAACAAAGCAAATTATAAAAGAACAAAAAGCCACAAGAAGGATTTGGATTCCTTCATTACGTGTTACTTCTGTTTGCACACGTTCTTTAACTTTATTAGCTCTATAAAACATATTACCAATACGTCTTTTAGCTTCGACCATGTTACTTTTTACCTTGTCTAGTACCGTCACGAACTTAAGGTTAAAAGCGGTGTTAACAATTACTTCATGATTTAATACAATACTCATTTTACTTTCCTTTAATTAAGAATCTGTCTCATCAGTGCAAGGGGATAATTCCTCACAGACGCCTTGCGGCGTTTCGACATTAAATAAAACATTTTACAACGTAGTAGCCTACAAGTAAAACGATTACACCAAACTGCATTACTTCTCTTTTATTAATAAACATTTTAATTTCCTTTATTTAAGATTATTGTCTTATCAATGATAGTAGAACTTTTTAATTCTTCCATTATAGATACGCTATTTTTCTCACTTATTTTCCACAAGATTTATTACTAACATTTACTTGTATACTAAGAGCTTTACATTTCTTCCGAAAGCTAGACTTATGTTGGTGCGTATTAACACCATCTTCAGCATACATAATGTAATGAGTTAATTCGTGAACAAGAACTTGTGACACTTCTTTTTCACTTAACTTCTTAATTGATTTTTCACTATAGAGAATATAGTGATCATCACTTTTAGTAGCTACATAAACCATTATATCACCAAGACGCAAGATCGTAGGATAATCTGTACCTTCCATTAGAGTGGGACACGACTGCTCATCAACGCCCATTTGTAAACATAAAGACAACAATACCATAGCAATATTCATTTTACTTTCCTTTAATTAAGAATCTGTCTCATCAGTGCAAGGGGATAATTCCTTACAGACGCCATAAGGCGTTTCGACATTTAGATTGAAGCTTTACAAGTACTCATACTTACCCCGGTTTTCTCAACAAGGTACTTACAAGCTTTCTTGAACTTCTTACCGTGGTTATGACTAGCAACACCGTGATCTTCATAGACCTTGCCGTGAGCAAGTTCGTGAACCAAAGTTTCCTTTTGTTCTCTATCTGACAACCGCTTATAGTTACGGTTACCTACCAACACATAGTGTTTTCCTGACTTAGGAGAAATAGCATATTGAGCAACAGCAGTAGAATCTTGAGTCTTCATCATCACACCGGGGCATACTTCAATGTCGCCGATGGAACACAAACTAATCAACAAAGCTACGATTTCAATTTTCATAATATTTTCCTTTAATTAAGAATCTGTCTCATCAGTGCAAGGGGATAATTCCTTACAGACGCCTTGCGGCGTTTCGACTTATTTGTTTGAATTAAATTGATCTTCAATTATCTTTTTTATTTTTTCTGTTCTCTCAAAGTTTTCATTAATCTTTTTTTGATAATTATCAACTACGCTTTGAGTATGAGTTATAGTGTTTTTTATATGCTTCGCAGCATCATCTCCATAACCAAAAAGTACACCCGTGCCAGCAAGTAATATCATTAATTTCTCAATCATATGATTCCTTAAGTTAACAAATGTTTAAAACAATTTCATCAGCAACAACTTCTGGTACCATCAACTTTAACCAACTATGAACTTCTTCAATTGTCTTACCATTGTTTAACAACCGAATAGCTGTAACAGTAATTTCATTTTTAGTACTTAACATTTTATTCTCCATTATTAATTTCTACATACAACGAAATTGAGATAACTGTAAATGACAACAACAATACAAAAATAGCATCTATCATTTAAACCACCTCAGCGTCATACAAATTCATGTAGAACTCGTTTACAGACATTTCAGTTAACAATACAGTTTCGTGACGACCATTCATTTCCGGATTGTGTAATCCAGTAATGTGAGCTCGACCACCAATCATACCGTTATAAGCTTTAGTCAAATCTTTTTCAAAGGTAATAGCAATAGGAGTACCGTAAGCACGAGCAACTTCAATGTCTGAAGTCATGTGAAACTCAACACCGATTTTACTAGAACCTAAAATTTTGTCTAAAGTAACTGTTACATTCTTAGAACCGTGATAATAAGTAAACATTTTAACTTCCTTTAATTTAATATTAATTAAGAACTTAAACAAGCAATAAAAGGGAATACGAATATTCCTACAAACATTAATGAACCCGGGAACAAATATTTTTCCTTAAGTTCTTCTTGGTTGTAATACACATATTCAATTTTACTATTTAAATAGTCTTTAGTTTCAATACTCATTTTACTTTCCTTTAATTAAGAATCTGTCTCATCAGTGCAAGGGGATAAATCCTTACAGACACCCGAAGGTGTTTCGACTTTATAAAACAGCTGCGCCGGTGACGCATACAACTGCTAAACCTTTGTTATCACCTAAAAAACAAGCGATGAGTACAAATGCAGCTACTATAAATAATAAGTAAGCTATTTGAAATACTACATACGCAACAAGAAGTATGACTAACCCAGATATAATAGTTTTCATTTTAATTTCCTTTATTTAAGATTATTGTCTTATCAATGATAGTAGAACTTTTTAATTCTTCCATTATAGATACGCTATTTTTCTCACTTTTTTGGGCTATTTTTTAGGCTATTTTTCGATAAAAAATCCCCCTCAGAACTTAATCTGAAGGGGTGTTTTTAATATTTACTTTTTCATATTCATCAATTTACCAGCTCCGCGAATACCGAAGCTAGAAGAAATAGCAATGAACAGAAGATACTGGTACCACTCGGGTAAGCTGTCCAAGGCAGAGAAGCCCTGAGCTACACGTTCAATTACTGTAACATCATTGACCGCAATAGCATATCCCACCATAAAAAGAGGGATAGCTAATATCACAGTCCAGAATTCGTCTTTCCAAGAGTCCTTCGAGGCATCAGCCATCTTAGATTCCCAGTCAGCATCATTCTGTATGACAGACATTTTAGATTCGTGCTTTGCTTGTTTTTCTTCTGCTTTATTAGTTAAGAAGGTTTTAGCTAGTCCTGTAATTGGACCAACTAAAGAACCTAAAAGGTTTAGTGCCATATTTAATCTCCGTAGTAGGGTAAAAGAATACCGGTTTTAAGCATTTGTGATTGTCGATTAGTGCGATTAGGAGTCTGACGAGCAAGCCTAGAATTTAACATCTCTTCTCCTGCCTTCTCGAAATCTCCCGAAACACAACAGCCAAGCATGTTCTTGAACTTGCTAAGTCCAACTACACCTATCTGATAAGCCATTGAAATCAAAACAGCTTCTTGAACATCATTACATTCTTCTAGGGCATCCGTGATAATAGGATAGTTCCTAAAACTATGTAGCACTTCTTTTGTGTGATTTTCACACCACAACTCTGCTACATCCTTGGGCATCTTTGGAAACCCTTTGAAATGCTCAAGAGGCTGATCTTTACTTCCTACTTTAAGACCAATGCCAACAGTAGGGTATCCTTGGGTGCAGTGATAAACATCCGCTCGGTACCCTTCTTCTATCGCAATTATTTTAGTAACTAATTCTAATTTATTCATTATTTCTCCTTTTGTATTAATCAACTGCCCCGCCCGAAGGCGAGGTCTTACGTTTAAATAAAGTCTAATATCTTAACAAAGAACCCAAATCTCTATTCCGTTACTATCAATAACTCTTTGTCTAAGCAAACCGTTCTTATCCTGTCTTACTTCAGAAGCAAGAAATTCAGGGGTTATACCTAAACTAAGGGTCTCATCCCTATTTGAAACAATGCTGTCTGCTACAGTGTTATTTTGAGATCTAGTACTAAAGGTGTGAGAAATACTGTCACTTTGAACAACAACAGTAATAGGTACATTTGCAACTACAACTCCCGGTTTTAAATCATTAGTCATCAGCACCGTACCGTCAAGAAACACATCCATGTTTGCATCAGGAGTTAACTGACCTGAAGCTGGATAAGTCTGATCCTCTGCAGTTATTAATGAAGGTTGGATAGATTGAGATGCGAGGACAGTAGTTTTGTCTGAAGCGTAAACTGTTAGATCCGTACCTTCAGATGGCAAGGTTGGAAGGGCTTTTCCCTCAAGATTGTAAAACGACAGCAAAGCCTCATTTAGAGCAGGATCATATCCAATCACACCCCCTCCTACAGTAGCATAGGGGTAAACGGAGAAAGTTGCAACTTCCATGTAAAAAGTTGAATCCCCATTAATATAGTAATTAAGATCAGTTTGATTAGCATCTAGATGAACTGCAACAGCGTTAAAGCCAGCGGTTTCCGGAGTTTCTATTACTAAAGAGTAATCAGTATTAGGTAGTAACTTCTCGTAACCTTTGACCAGATCAATCGGACTACCTGATGCTGCTACACCTACAGTCATATAGCCTTCGTTATCTATCATTACAATTGAATGCGCGCCACCATTGAGCGGAGTCCCCCCATTGTAATGCTCTCCTAAGCCTACTGACATGATTACATAAACATCAGATTCTTGAATAAAAGAAGAAGGGGTTTTAAAGAAAATCTGAGACACAGAAGATACCGCGTTACTCTCAGTGCCTTCAAACATAGGTAAGCTAACTGTTGCCGAGACAGGATATCTACGAGTTAAAGGGATTGTGTAAGCAAAATCTAAAGAGCCTTTAGTTGTATTCCACTCATAAATCTCAGCAATGCCCTCATGCGCAGAAGCAATACTTACGCTAGAAGCAAGTGCACCCACCACAGCGTTCTTAACATACAAGGGTTGAGCAACTACTTGTGACATAGAGTTCACCGGTATCATCGGTGTAGCTTCATAACCCGACCCATCCGCTCCTGAAAAAGACGAAATCAAACCTGTGGCTTGAAGACGAACCGCACTGTTTGGAGCATAACCTGTTTCAGTTATACCTGCCGCAGTCCCTAAATCAAAAGGGGCTCCCGGGCTCAACGATAAACTACCACTGGTAAGCTGTCTTGTATAGTAGTTAACTGGAGTATTAATGTATGGAGCAGACAACCGGGCCTCCCTAGTCCAAGTAATACCATCATTAGTTAAAGGCATAATTAAACGAACATCTGCATACTCTAGAGCGAAACTTGATATTGCAGCCGCCATTATGTTATTGGTGCTTTCAAGGGTATACTCTCCGTTAGCGTTTGTAACCAAAACAATGTGTTCCCAAGGGGCTAGTTGTATATTCTCTTGCCCTTCAACTATAATACCCGCTACGTTACGAAAAGACACAGATGAAGCTATAGGTCCATTTACTACATAAATTTTACCTTGATTGTCACCGGTTAACGAGTCGGAAGCTCTTAGAGCGTAATAGAATGATGATTTAAAACTAAGACCATAAGACAGCAAAGGCATAAGACTTGCTGCTGTCGGGTTACCTGCTGATCCAAATAATTCACTAAACCCATAAAACCCTTCGCTTGCAACAATGATAGCACCATTTGCTAACCCAGTAAAAACTATAGGTTCTCCGTACCCTAAGAACTCTCGATACAAAACGGTCCCTGCATTATAATCAGCGCCGCTAGCAAATACTTCTACGACATTACCTTTTCCAAGAGAAACACCTTGAACCTTGCCGGTGTTAGAGTAAGCTACAGCTAAAATAGTTAAGCCCGTTTGACCACTTTGTGCTAACAAAGACTGTTCTAAACCTAAAACAGCACCAATGGCCACGTCTGCGATCTGTTCAGGCGATGAAATGTCGGCTTGCAGGAGAGCAACTTCATTTGCTACGTGTGTATGAATAGAAGCCTGAGTAGCCAAGGCAGTAGAGCTAGTGGTTACTCCACCCATTGTAGCGTCGTCTAGTATGCTATCTATTGCTATTCCAGTGCCAACTTCTACAGAGGAGAATACAGGAGAGTCTGAAACGCCTATTGTAGTAATACCACTTCCATCTGTTACTGACTCTAGGTTTGTGCCTAGTACAAAGCTTGCACTACTACCTTGAGCACCAGTTTCGCCTTGAGCGCCTTGGAGACCTATAGTACCTTGATCACCTTGAGCGCCTTGAAGACCAACACCTTGAGCGCCTTGAGCGCCTTGAAGACCTATAGTACCTTGTAAACCTTGAGCACCTTGAAGACCAATACCGCCTTGCTCACCTTGAGCGCCTTGAAGACCTATAGTACCTTGGAGTCCTTGAGAACCTTGGAGACCTATAGTACCTTGGAGTCCTTGAGAACCCTGAAGACCGACAGTACCTTGCTCACCTTGAGCGCCTTGAAGACCTATAGTACCTTGGAGTCCTTGAGCGCCTTGGAGACCTATAGTACCTTGGAGTCCTTGAGAACCCTGAAGACCGACAGTACCTTGCTCACCTTGAGCGCCTTGAAGACCTATAGTACCTTGGAGTCC
>Ga0206127_1004719_pt1 | contig 11846 bp, 18 predicted proteins | sample Helgoland_Spring_6_FD_148646 | JGI IMG/M metagenome (GOLD analysis project Ga0206127, IMG submission 148646) | Pelagic subsurface seawater microbial communities from Kabeltonne, Helgoland, North Sea - Helgoland_Spring_Bloom_20160419_1 | ecosystem: Environmental > Aquatic > Marine > Epipelagic ...
AAACTTAAAAGGGTATGGCAAGGTGGTTTGTCAATGAGTTTAAATGTAGACCCAAAGGAGATACAAGCAATGATAAATAAAATAAGCAATGACTAAATACTTTAAAGAAGTAGAATACAAAATGGATGTAGATTTTCTTGTTAAGCTAGATAAAGCGAGAGAGTTTGCTAAAGTGCCTTTTGTAATTAATTCTGCTTATAGAAGTCCAGAACACAAAGAATCTATAAAGAACCCTACATCAAGCCACATCAAAGGTTTAGCAGTAGATATAAAAGCAACTGATAGCAGAACTAGATACAAAGTCTTAAATGCTCTTATGCACGTTGGTTTTAATCGTATTGGTATTGCAGATACATTTATTCACGTTGATGACGATAAAGACAAATCTCAACAAGTAATTTGGACATACTAATATGAGTGATGCTAAACTAAGAAAGAACGGAGGTAAAGGTACATTCTTTGGTAACCTTTGGAGAGGTGTTGTAAAGAACAATATTCCAATGGGAGAAACAATTGTTGCTGCTATTGATGGAGGTAATCCGATAGACGTTATAAAAGCTATATCAAAAGACAAAGATATACCATCAAAAGATAAAGAAATGATGATGGCAGATTTAGAACAAGACGTTATAGAGATGCAAGAGGTTACTAAACGTTGGGAATCAGATAATAAAGCAGATTCATTTCTTACTAAAAACATAAGACCTTTAAGCCTTGCTTTTTTAACCTTGTCTCTTTTTATTTATGTGATTTTAGATAGCTCTTTGCAATCTTTTAATATAGACCAACAATGGATCTCACTACTTGGAAATCTACTTATGCTTGTTTATGGTGGTTATTTTGGTGCTAGAACACTAGAAAAAATAAGAAAATAAAATAAATTTAAGCCCTTTTTCCATTATATATATATGGGAAAAGAAGAGAGACCAAGACTTAAAGGAAAAATATTAAAAGCCTACAAGAATTTAATACAAGACCAACAACGCATCTTAGTTATTGGAGACCTACATGAGCCATTTTGTTTAGAAGGTTATTTAAAACATTGCAAAGATGTTTACGCAAAACACAATTGTAACAAGGTAATATTTATAGGAGATGTTATTGATAATCATTATTCTTCTTTTCACGATCCAGACCCAGATGGAATGGGTGGGGGAGATGAACTTGATTTAGCTATTTATAAATTGTCAAGATGGTATAAGGCTTTCCCAATAGCTGACGTTTGTATTGGTAACCACGATAGAATTATATCTCGTAAAGCATTTGCATCTGGTGTTCCTAAAAGATGGGTTAAAACATTTGGAGAGGTATTAGAAACTCCTAATTGGAATTTTGATACTCGTTTTGTTTATGATAATGTACAATATATTCACGGAGAGTCAGGTAGAGCTACAAAGAAAGCAAAAGATGATATGCAGTCTACTGTTCAAGGGCATAGGCATACAGAAATGTTTACTGAGTTTGCAGTTGGTGCTAATTTTAAAGTCTTTGGGTGTGCAGTTGGTTGTGGGATAGACAATACATCTTATGCTATGGCTTATGGTAAGAACTTTAAAAAACCAGCTATTGGTTGTGCAGTTGTGTTTGGAGGGAATTACGCAATTAACGAGCCAATGCATTTATAGTATAAAGTCTATTTTCTCAGACCAATCCTCTGGAATGTCTGCATCGATTTTATGGATATACATTTCAAGAGCTTGTTGTGTTTCGTGACCAGTAATTGGTTGCAGTTCTTTTATAGCTTCTGAGTAGCTTTTGTTTTCGGTAGTTCTTAAATACCTAAAAAGATTTGTAATGAAAGAATGACGAAAAGAATACAAACCATATTCTTTACCTAAATTAAATTTATTTTTTACTTTTTTAAATCGTTTACTAAATGCATCTCTTCTTGTATTATCGTCTGTATTCCATTCTGCTGGTTTATCTTTTAAAGTAAATAGGAAGTACTCCTTATTATATAGGTGTAAATTCATAGCTTTTACATCCTCTATAAATATACTAGGAATGCGTTTTGTTTTCTGAGGTTTGTTTTTAGCTTTAAAATATAAAAGACTTTCTTCTAGGTTTACATCTTTTACTTTTAATCTGTTTACCTCTACTGGTCTTAAAAAAGAATAGGCTACAAATTTTATATACAATAATAGGTAGGGGTCTTTATTTTTTAAATACTCTACAATATTTTTTAATTCTTTTTTTGTAAAGGTTCTATCTGTTTTTGGTTTTGTCTTTTCGTTACCTATATCTTTAATAAAATTTCTATCTATTAAATTAAGTTTGTTTTCCATTATAGTAAACAGAGCTGATAAAGATGCTTTTGAGTTGTTGCGTGTTCTTGCAGATGTTTCTTTTAGTTTTTTATTTAAGAATTTAAGAACAACAGACTTTGTTAAATCGTTTATGTCTTTGGTTTGATCGTATTTAAGAAAGTCTAAAAATTGGTTCTTTGTATGGAAGTAGTCTTTAGATGTTATTTTAGAAACAGATAAAGTACAATGCTCATAAGCTAACTCTAATGCTTCTTTTATAGTATGTGCTTTTTTTTCATCTTCAAAATCATTTAAATTAAAAGGAGAGTAACCATTATTAATTGCAGTCTCTAATCCAAACTTTAAATTTTTTAAATGTCTTATTCTATCCTCAAACTTTTTTAATTTATTAACCCCTCCTTTTAAGTGACTTTGCCTTTCTAGTTTGTTTGTATTTGGATTTCTAAAAGACCATCTTAAATACCAAGATTTTTTAAGTGCTTTTGTTTTTTCACTTTTACTTAAATCTTTCCATTCATTGACGTTTACCCCTCCAGTATAAAAAGAAATAGTGTATTTTTTTTGCATTTTTTTTAAAACATCTAGTGCGTACTCTACAACGTATTTTTGAAGTATTTTTTTGTTTTTCTTCATGCAAAAACGATTTAAATTTTACACCTAAATCGTTTTAATACAAAGAGTTATGTTTACTTTTTTATTTGTAGCGAAGACGGGATTTGAACCCGTGACCTCAGGGTTATGAATCCTACGGCAGATTTACAAACCCCTATAAACATTGACTTTATACATTGTCGATTTATGATTAATGACAACTAAATAACGTACTTTTTTTATGCAACTTTGTTGCTTTTTTCTTATATTGCTAAAAGTAAATATTTTTGTTTACAATATTAAAAAATAGTACTAAAACCCTCTGACTATAAAAATTGCTATAAAAGATAATATTTAAAAATAAATATTATTTATCCCCTATTATAGAAATTAATATATTAGATAAAAAATTTAAGTTATTGAAAAATATTAAATCTGATCCAGATTATTACAAAGAAATAGTAAAAAAAAATAAAAAAATTATTGAAAAATTAAAAAATAAAGTAGGAAAAAAGAAATTAAATATTATTCTTTCAAAATTTGAATAGCTCTTTTTTGACTTTCAACTTCAAACCATAAACCATAGATTTCTGTCTGTAAAAGTTTATGGTGGTTTTTTATTACATCAGATGCTAAATCTTGCATTTTGATTCTTTCCTCAGTCCCTAAAGTTATATTATTAGTATCGTTTTCCATCGCCTTAGTAGCAAAATCAATAATAATTTCTTTGGTTTTTCTTTGTGGATTAGCAACTTTATTGCTAAGTATTTTTCTAACCCCAGCCTCATTTAAACCAGTGTTGTTGTGGATTTCGTAAGCTGAAAACCCTTTATCTTTTAGGTAGATAATACTATCTTCAAAAGTCATTTTTATTATTTTTTTTAAAAAGTATCGTTTTGTATCGTAAAGTATCGTATCTTTGTTGAAAGATTGTTAGTAAATATACAAAATAAAAACCCAAAATGAAAGAAATTTCCCTACAAATCTCTGAAAAAACACACCAACAAATTCTACAAAACTGCTTCATAAGAATAGACAGAGCATCTTATAAAGGAAGCACTATTGATTCTGTTTCTTTTTACAAACAATTTAACACAAGCCAATACTTATTTGAGGTATTTGGAGAGGTTGATATTGTTTGGTTGAATGAAGAGAATTACGAGTTTAATAGAGTTAGTTCCATCAGCATATCAATGTATGATGATGCTGGAGAAATTTTTCCAGATGAAAAAATATACGATACAATAGAAAAAAACCTTGAATTTTCAATTATATAATTATGCCAAACATTATCGAACAACTTAGAAGTACAAGTTTATCAAAAGCTAGTAAATCAAATCAAACCCTTAACAATATAGTTTACAAAGCATTTCATGATGCTCAAACTGATGAACAAGAAATAGCAATTGCTGCAATCGCATACAAATATAATTTGGGTTGCTTGGATGAGTTAATCGGAGTTTTAGAAGTTCAGGGATCTAAACTTCCTTTTTAGCTCTATGTCTCCCCTAGAACAAAATATAATCAATCTATTACCTACTCTTTCTGATGAAGCTAAGAGCAAGGCTCGATTAGTTTTAGGGGAGAATCCAAGCCTTACTAAGAAAAAAAAGACTAGCAATCACTTAACAAAACAAGAAGCAGTAGTGCTAGTTAGAAAAATGTTAAAAATATAAAATGCAAAACCCCCAAAAAAAATTAGCTGAATACATAATTCAAAACAAAGAAAAGTTTTCAAAGCTAGAAATACAGAAAGCACAACAATTTTTATTTAACGTGGAAGTGGATGCCACAACAAATCATTCACATTAATTAATAATTATTATTATGGGATTTCTTAAAAGAGAAATACAAACAAGTGTAAATCCAACGTCTAAATTTTTAGAGTGGAAAAGTAACAACAAGTCTTTTGCGTATTACGACAAAGAAACTAAGCAAAATGTAGAGGTAAAACTGCCTATTACATTTATTGTATTAGAAGAGTATCATTGTATCAAAGGGTTCTCTGATTCTGACCAGACTGGAATATACTCTAACGAGGTATTACAAATTGGCACAGAAGAAATGGAGGTTCGTTCTTACAAGGGTAGAATCATTGCCAAAGGTCTTTACAAAGACATCAAAGGAGCAGTAAATGCTGCTGGTGGTAACTATCACAAATCTATTTACGCAGTAACCAAAGAAGGAGAGTTAATCAACATTTCTTTAAAGGGTGCAGCAGTTAGTAAATGGAGTAAGCTAGTTGAGAAAGGAGCTTGGAAAAGATTAAGTGATGAGTGGATATCTATTGAATCTGCTGAGGATCACAAGAAAGGTATGGTAAAATACTCTACACCAAACTTTGTCTTTAATACATCTTTATCAGAAAATGAATTTAAGACTGTAAAAGCAAAAGCAACAGAACTTGAAAACTACTTGACTACATATTTTGCAAAAGATGTAGTGGTTGAAGATGTTGCAGAGTTAGATGGAGTTGAAGCATTAGAATCTTTAGACTTTTAAAATGTCTAAAGATTTATTCTTCCAGATGCGTGAGCAAGAAGTTGCTCATTTATTAACAGAGGTAGAAGAGGGCAATATTGCTGCCCTCTCTACTTATGGAAACCTAAAAAAATGTCAAGCATTATACACACAAGCTATAAAGCAAATTGAAGAAATAGCTTTTGATGAAGCTGACAACTACTCTGAAAAAACTTTTGAAGATTCTGGATTCTTTTTTGAAAAAAGAAACGGAGGTATAAGATTTTCTTTTAAGCACATTGAAGAATGGCAAGACTTAGAGAAAAAGAAAAAGGAAGTAGAAGAAAGAAGTAAACAAGCATATCATGCAATCCAAAGAAGATTACTTGTAGGAACAGAAGATGGAGAAGAAGTCGAAGTACCTAAAGTAAGTTATACAAAAAGCTCATTAATCGTAAAATAAAAACTATGTCAGCAGAAACATCAGATAAAGCATCAAACTTAATAAAAGCATTTGAAAGAAAAGAAGCCTTAAACCTAAACTTAAATACAGAACAATTTACTGAATTGAATAACATATTGTGTGAATTAGCAACTGAAGAGTATTCAAAAGGTTTGGATAGAGGTTACGAAATAGCAAGAAAATGAAAAGTAAAATAGACAGAATGGAAAGTTTCTTGGATTGGATGAATAATAAAGTAAAAAGCATCCATAAAATTACAAACCAGCAGTTCGTAAATATCCTTGAAAAGATGTAAAGGTCGAAAGTTCGATTTAGTATGGACTATGAGACCCCCCCAAAATAATAAAAAAAAATAGGAGGGGGGTATAAAACACCTTAGCAAAACGAACTTTCGCACTGACCTAGTGTTTACTAGGGGTACAGAGTTTTACAAAGGACGAAAGTTCGAAACCCAAATAAAAAATCAATAATGAAAGACCAAAAAGTATCAGTTTTTAAGGATTTATTCAAAGCATCGGACGTTCCGTTTGTACTTTCTTTGGAAAAAATCGTTGAAAGGATCAAAAAAGGGACTTCAAAAAACAAAATCGACCTGATAAGAAATGGAGATAAAGAGAAAAAGAAACGATTACCATCAATAGTTTTTGCTGGTAAATTCTCTGAGAGAAACAGAAAGGGATTAGTGTCTCATTCTGGTCTTATGGTCTTAGATTTTGACAAGTTCCCAAGCACAAAAATATTAAAAGAACAACAAGCTATCCTAAAACAAAACAAGCACGTTGTTTTATTATTCATTTCTCCTAGTGGAAATGGTTTAAAAGCAGTTGTTAGAGTACCAGATACTTTAAATGAAGAAACACACCCTAAATATTTTAAAGCATTTAACAAGCAGTTTAAATATGATTATTTCGATATCTCAAACTCCAATGTAGATAGAGTTTGTTTTGAATCTTACGATCCAGATATCTATGTTAATTATGAAGCTGAATGTTTTAATACTGAAATAATAGATGAAGGGTATCAAGCAGCATTAAGAACACCTCTCTTGAAACTAGAATCAGATGATACCATTATTAATAGGATAATGAGTTTTGGTTGGAAGAAAGACTTTGTAGAGGGCGAAATGAATAATTATGTTTTTGATTTAGCTGGTGCAATGTGTGAGTATGGAGTTTCTGAAAGTGCAGCAGACCAATACATAATGTCTGAGATTGTAAAAGGTAGATGTAAAGACGAGAAGTCAAAGCAAAACACTATACGAAATGCTTATAAAAGTAGGATAGCAAACTCCAAATACTTTGAAGATTACAACAAAATAACCAACATTAAAAAAGACCTTAAAAATGGTAAAGACTTTGTTTTAAAAGAACATAAAATATCAGAAGAGGTTTACGAAAAAATAAAAGATGATAAAGAGGTTATTCAGTTTTGGTTTCTTAATAAGAATGGAGATATAAAAATTGATGCTTACAAGTACAAGATTTTCTTAGAAGGTAAAGGCTTTAATAAATACTTTCCAGAGGGTGCAAAGAAGCCTATTTGGGTATCTATAAAGTCTAACATAGTAAGAGAGACATCAGTAGAAATTATAAAAGATTATGTACTTGACCATTTACTAGATAAAAAAGAGATAGAAGTATGGAAGCTATGTGTAAACTATGCTTTATTATTCTCTGAGACTTATTTACTAATGCTTAAATCTATTGAGCTGAGAATGCTTAGAGATGAGAAAGAGAAATCTTTTATAGCATATCAAAACGGAATACTAGAGGTTACAAAAGAACAAGCTAATCTTATTGGCTATGTAGATGTTGAGGGTTATGTATGGGAATCTCAAATACTTAAAAGAGACTATGTAGAACACAAAGACTTTAGTAATGACTACCAAACCTTTGTATCTAATGTTTCTAATAAAAACCCAGATGCTTTAGAAAGTGTTATTGGATATCTTATATCTACCTATAAGAATAAGATGAACAACAAAGCTATCATATTAAATGATGAGGTTATATCTGATTTCGCAGAGGGAGGTACTGGTAAAGGATTACTTGTACAAGGACTTAAAACAATTAGAAAGACATCAATACTAGATGGTAAAGCATTTGATGACAAGAAAGGTTTCCCATATCAAACAGTCTCTTTAGATTCTCAGATTCTTGTGTGGGATGACGTAAAGAAAGGATTCAACTTTGAAAGCAAATTCTCCTTAGTAACAGAAGGATTAACAATAGAGAGAAAAAACAAAGATGCAGTAAAGCTACCAGTAGAAGATTCTCCTAAAATTGTAATCTCTACAAACTATGTTATACAAGGCGATGGTAATAGTCACGATAGAAGAAGGCACGAGATAGAGATTGCACAATACTACGGAAAACACCTCACACCTTTTGAAGAGTTTGGTAGACAATTGTTTGATGATTGGAGTGGAGAAGAGTTTGAAAGGTTTGATAACTATATGGTTTTCTGCTTACAGAAATACTTAAACAATGGATTGATAGTACAATCTTCTAAGAACTTAAAACTCAGAAAGGTAATAGCTGAAACATCAAAAGACTTTATAGACTGGATTAAAGATGACAACATAGTATTTGATTCTAGGAATAACAAGTCTGACTTCTTCCAAAAGTTTATAAACGAGAATCAAGATTATAACAATAAGATATTTAAGAGAAATACATTCAACAGATGGATTCAAAAGTATTGTGCTTATAAAGATTATGAGTTTGATCAAGGAAGCTCAAATGGTGTTAAATGGTTTACCATATCAAAAACAATAGAACAACAAAAAGAAATAATAATAGACGAAATACCCTTTTAAAATAAATGGATAAAAATTTTAATGAAGTAACAGATAGAATAATTATGATGTCTGGAATAGATATTTTTAAAAATACAAGAGTAAACGAATACATAGAAGTCAGAGCTTTAACTTGTTTTATTTTACATAAGAAGCTGCATATGGGATATTCAAAAATTGCTAGAAACTTCAAATCAAATGGTAAAAAAATGGATCACGCAACTGTTATTCATGCTGTAAAAAGATATCCAATTTACAGAAGTACTAATAATAAATTAAAAATGATGGAATCTTGTTTTAAAATAAAAAAAATGGATTTGATTAACTATAAAGAAATTGACCAAATAATTTTCTTACAAGAGAAATGTAAAAAAATACAAAAGAAAAATAGAGAGCTTAAAAAAAATATACATGAATTAAGCTATAAGAAAGTCAAGTTTACAACAGATGAGGAAAAGCTACTTATGATGTTTGATGGTTTGTCTAAAGTAAAAGTAGAAGAAGTGATAGAAAAAGTAAACCTATTAAAAAACTCTTGGACTTGGAAAGAAAAGAAAAATATTGACAGATGCGAGATTATAGAATCATCTTCTGGTCTTAGTGATAGAGCATATTAATATGCAGTTTAGACCATACCAACAATCAATTATAGAAGAAGGTACTAAAAGACTATCTAGGCTTCGCATCATACTATTAGCTATGGAGGTAAGAACTGGTAAAACACTTACCTCTCTAGGGATAGCAGATAATATGGATATAAACTCTGTTCTGTTTATAACCAAGAAGAAAGCTATCTCTTCTATTGAAGCAGACTACAAGCTCCTAAACCCTAACTATTCTTTAAGGGTTACAAACTATGAAGCAGTACATAAAGTAAATGGTAAAGACTATGATTTAATAATAGTTGATGAATCGCATTCACTTGGTGCATTCCCTAAACCATCACTACGAACTAAACGTATTAAACAAATAATAGGCAAGAAGTATTGCATCCTATTAACTGGAACACCAACACCTGAGAGTTTCTCTCAAATCTTCCATCAGTTCTGGATCTCTGAGTTTACTCCATTTGTAGAGAAGTCTTTTTATAAATGGGCAAAAGGTTTTGTGAACGTAACACAAAGAAAGATAAACGGATATAATGTAAACAACTACTCAGATGCTAAAGAGAATCTAATTAACCAGAAAGTATCTAAACATATTATCTCATTCTCACAAAGTCAAGCTGGGTTTACATCTAAAGTAAATGAACACATCCTAGAGGTAGAGATGAAACCTACAACGTATGCACTAGTTAAAAAGCTAGAGAAAGACTTAGTGTATGAAGGAACAAACGGAGGAGTAATTCTAGCAGATACACCAGTAAAACTAATGCAGAAAGTACTACAACTTTATAGTGGTACAGTTAAGCTAGAAGATGGAGCTGCAACAACAATAGATGATAGTAAAGCAGTCTTTATAAAACAAAGGTTTAAAGCTAACAAAATAGGCATCTTCTACAAGTTTAAGCAAGAGTTAAAACTATTGCAGAAAGTGTACGGAGATAACCTTACAACAGACTTAGAAGAGTTTAATACAACGAGTAAGAACATAGCTCTCCAGATAGTATCTGGTAGAGAAGGAATCAGTTTATCAAAGGCAGATTATTTGGTTTACTTCAACATTGACTTTAGTGCTACAAGCTATTGGCAAAGTAGAGATAGACTAACAACTAAAGAGAGACAGAAGAACGATGTGTATTGGGTATTCTCTAAAGGAGGATTAGAGCAAAAGATATACGAGAAAGTGTTACAAAAGAAATCATTTACAACAAAGCACTATGAGCGAAGATAAAAAACTTTTAGTTTGCACTTTTAGTGGTGGTAGGACATCTGCATTTATGGGTAAATTTTTACTTGAGTACGATAAATATAAATCTTTTGACAAGTTGTTTATCTTTTGTAACACTGGAAAAGAAGATGAAAAAACACTTGAGTTTATTGATAAATGTGACAAAGAATGGAATTTAAACATTGTGTGGATTGAAGCAAAAATAAATAAACAAAAAGGAAAGGGTACAGATTTTAAAGTAGTTGATTTTAAAACTGCTTCAAGAAATGGAGAACCATTTTCAGATATGTTAGATGTTTATCCAATGCCAACGATCATAGGTTCTAATTGTACTAGAGAGTTAAAGCTAACACCGATGAATAAATACATAAAATCTTTAGGTTATAAAAATGTAATAACTGCAATGGGAATAAGATATGATGAAAGACACAGAAAAAGCAATACAGCAAAAGAAAAGAATTTAGTATATCCTTTGATTGATGATATTCTAGTTGATGAACAGATGATCCGTAATTGGTGGGATAAGCAATCTTTTGATTTAGAGCTTAAAGATTATCAAGGGAATTGTGATTTATGTTTTAAAAAATCAGAACGAAAAAGACTTACAATAATAAAAGAAAACCCTAAAACTGCTCAATGGTGGTTAGATATGGAAGCAAAACATTCAAACGATAAAACTCCACGTTTTGATTTGAGAAACAATTTAAGTATTGAACAACTAATTGATAAAGCAAAAAAACCATTTAGAGTAGCAAAAGACAAACATGAACTAAGAATAAATCAGTTAAGTATTATTGATGATAATATAAATGATTTGTCTTTTGATTGTTTTTGTAAAGCAAACTAAAACTATGAGCGAAGCAACGTATCAAAGTAAGTTGATAAAGAAACTTGAAGCAGAAGGATATTATGTCTTGAAGCTGATAAAAACGAATAAGAACGGAATACCAGACCTAGTGGCTTTAAAGCCAGACGATGTTAAATTCATCGAAGTAAAGGGCAAACTTACGAAAGTTAGTAAGCTCCAAGAATATAGAATAGAAGAACTTAAAAAATTAGGATTTGATGCGACAATTGAAAGAGAACACTAACCTACCAGACTTTGTTACAATGACAAACCATTGCGAAGAGAAAGGCTATGAGATTAAAATAATGCCAGTTATCGATGGCTACTCTTGTAGAGTTTATAAGCAGCACAAGTTTATAAAAGCTGGGGAGATAATATACAAATCTTGTATAGATGCTCAAAAAGATGCATACACTAAACTTTATAAATATATCGAACAATGTTAGAAAAAGTATTTAACTCTCATGACAAATGGATTAATACAACCTTAAAGTTTGGTTGTACGAAATACGAAGCAGAAGATATTGTTGGCGAGATGTATGTCATTATCGGTACAATGCTAAACAAAGGCTTAGATATTAGTTACAAGTC
>Ga0206127_1004720_pt1 | contig 11846 bp, 8 predicted proteins | sample Helgoland_Spring_6_FD_148646 | JGI IMG/M metagenome (GOLD analysis project Ga0206127, IMG submission 148646) | Pelagic subsurface seawater microbial communities from Kabeltonne, Helgoland, North Sea - Helgoland_Spring_Bloom_20160419_1 | ecosystem: Environmental > Aquatic > Marine > Epipelagic ...
CAAATATGGCAATTACTTTCTTTACTCAATCAATCAAACAAATAGCACCAATCTGGATTAGATACAGGGAGCTATCTGTTGATGCAAAAGCAAGAACTAATCTTTACATAGACAAAGATAGGTTAAAAAGGTCAAAGGTCATCAAGCATAAAATGTCTGCCAAAGACAATCAAGAGCAGAAACTTCTCATTAAAGAAAAGAACAAAGCACTCGATAAGGTGCAGAATGAAATGCAACTTCTTGAGCTTCGGATAAGATCTCTAATAACTGATGAAGCTCAAGTTGATTCTAAGTGGCTTAAACAGGCGTTAAGACCTCCCGAGGAGATTGTAAAACTAAACCTTTTAGAATACTATGATGCACTTCTTGAAAGTGATAGTACGTTAGCTAAAAACACACAGAAAGCTTATAGAGTTAATGCCTCTTTTATGCTTAAATATCAGAAGCATATTGGAAGGGAATTACAAGTAATTGACATTGATGGGAATTTTAAAGACGCCTTCATAAAGTACTGCAGAGAGCAAGGATATCCCGAATCAACTTTGAAAGGTCAACTAGGTAGATTAAAGGCGGTTTGCCTGTATGCGGAGCAGAGAGGAGAGATTATTCACAATCAAGTTAAGAATTTGACTAAGAACATTCGTGTACAACCCACTTTAAGTGTCTTTCTGACATCTTCTGAGATAGATGACATCATCGCTCTAAATATAAAAGATAGTGCTTTGGATATAGCAAGAGATTGGTTAGTTGTATCCTGCTACATAGGTCAAAGGTCAGCATCTTTGTTTAAACTAACCAAAGACAATATTCATATAAAGAGTAATACAATAAGACTCAAGCAAGTAAAGACTGGGGCTAATGTAGTGATACCTATATTGCCACAAGTCCAGGCTATTTTAGATAAGCACAAAGGGAGCTTCCCTCCTCTCTTTAGTACTAAACAACATCATAACTACAACCGCTATAATGACCTCATCAAAGAAGTATGTAAATTAGCGGATATCAATGAACTATGCAAAGGAAGAAATAAGAATATCGGGGGACGTATGTCTAAGGTTATAACTAAACCCAAATGGGAACTTATAACTTCTCACATTGGTCGTAGGTCATTCGCCACTAACTTCTATGGTAAGATAAACCAACAGCTCATTCAAAGTGTAACAGGTCACAAAACTGAGAGTAGCTTTCTTAAGTACATCAACAAAACTAGAGAGATAGATACAGATGCTCTTAATAAAGCATTCTTAGATGCAATGAGGTGATTTTTGTAGTTTTTCAATAAAAAAATATGCGAAATTATATTGTCGTGTACTTTTTGGTGTTTACACGTATTTTATTTAATATTTTTATAAACCAATTAAGCAATAATTATATTTACTTAAAACATTAAACAATTTAACAATGCGATACTTCATATTAGTTTTTTTACTGTTTAGTATATCAAGCTACAGTCAAACCATTTCTAAACAAGTGATGGGTCCAGCTGGTCAAAATTTTGAAAATGGGAATAATAAACTGAGTTATACCGCTGGTGAAGTTGTGGTGGGAGCTATGACAGATGAAGACGGTAGCTATCAATTAGGTAATGGCTATTATCCATCATTGGACTTATCCACTTTAAATACAGAATCTGCTGAGCTAAAATTACAGGTAAAAGTCTTTCCAAATCCTACTAAAGAGGTTATTTACATCACACATCCCACAGAAAATTTATTTGAAGTAAAAGTCACCGATGTTAGTGGTAAACAAATCCTACAAACGGCTTATCAAACCCTACAACCCTTAAGTATACAAAACCTCACCACAGGCACTTACTTTATAACAGTCACGACGAAAGATTCAAAACAAACCAACACCTATAAAATCATTAAACAATGAAAAAGTTTTACACAATACTATGTATAGCCTTAGCAACGCTTACACAACTTCAAGCACAAGCCCCACAGGGGTTTAATTACCAAGCAACGGTTAGAAACGGTGCAGGGGAATTAATTATAAATACCAATGTATATTTTAAGTTTAACGTAATGCAAGGTTCTCAAACATCAGTACCTGTATTCACAGAGACGCACTATGTACCAACAGATGATTTAGGGCAGGTAAATCTTGTTATTGGCCAAGGGACACCCAGCACAGGAACCTTTTCAGAACTTGACTGGTCATTAGGAAATTATTATTTAGGAATAGAACTTGATGCAGGTAATGGTTATGTAGCAATGGGAATCACTCAACTACTAAGCGTACCTTATGCCTTGTATGCAGAAAACAGTGGTAATTCCACACCAACAACACCCAATTTAGAGGCCGTATTAGCCGAAAACAACTCTGCCAATACCCAACAGATAAAAGACCTTCAAGACCCTACGGAGGCTCAAGATGCAGTAACTAAAAATTACGTTGATACTGAAATTGAAATCAATGTACAGGATATAGAACAAGTACTTATTCAAGGCAATGATGCTAATGGGATACAATTAAAAGGATTAGCCAGTCCAACTGACCCACAAGATGCTGTAAATTTAGAAACCGTAGTTTCACAAATTGAACCACTGTTAGACCAAATTGACGATTTACAGAACCAACTCACAGATATTTATCAAAATTTAATTGATGGTGATGGTGATGGTTTTACCCCTAGCGAAGGGGATTGTGATGATTCAAACCCCTCTGTATATCCAAATGCTATTGAAATATGTGATGGTATTGATAATGATTGTGATGGTGTAATTGACGGTGGAGCTGAAACAGAGTATTTTATTGATAGTGATGGAGATGGATATGGCTTTATACAAATATCTGTTGTTGCTTGTTCTCAACCAACAGGCTATGTTACAAACGGTGATGATTGTGATGATTCAAACTCAAGTGTTTACCCTGGAGCTACTGAAGTAGAGGATGGTGTTGACAACGATTGTGATGGAGAGATAGACGAAGGGCTTGCTCCTGGAACAATTATAGACCAAGATGGCAACCCATATGATTACATTGTATATGGCGGGCAAGCATGGACTGTAAAAAATGCTGAAATGGTGACCTACAGAGACGGCACACCTATTCCAGAAGTAACAGATGCAATAGCTTGGGAAAGCCTTACCACAGGCGCTTGGGCATATTACAATAACGACCCTACAAAGCCAAGACTTTATAATTGGTATGCCGTAATGGGTAGACATGACAATGACCCAAACACGCCTAACAAAGAATTTGCACCAGATGGTTGGCATGTGCCAAGCGATGCTGAATGGACAACACTTGAGAATTACCTCATAGCCAATGGCTACAATTATGACGGTACAACCACAGAAAACAAAATAGCTAAAGCGATAGCATCTACTACAGGATGGGACGTCTATACAGATTTTGGAGTACCAGGAAACAACCAAAGTTTAAACAATAGTAGTTTGTTCAATGTCTTCCCTGAGGGTGCCCGTAGCAGCAGTGGTTCGTTCTACAATGAGGGTGAAAATGCGATCTTTTGGAATTCCACTGAGTTCAATACAGATATTGCATTGAACCGCGCCCTAACTGGTTATTGGAGTTACCTTTACAGCAACGGCAGCGTCAAGCGATTCGGATTTTCAGTTCGCTTTGTTAGAGATTAATATCTTGACCTTTAATAACTCCCTATACCAAACCCTTGCAGAAATGTGAGGGTTTTTTATTTATTATATTTGAGGAACTTAAGCTTATTCAATGCCTAAAAAATCACTTGCCGATACCCATCCAGAAGTTGCTAAACAATGGCACCCTACTAAGAATGGGGAATTGACTCCAAATGATTTTACAAAAGCAAGTAATAAAAAAGTATGGTGGAAATGTCCAGAGGGAGATGATCATGAGTATTTGATTTCTCCTAATAAAAGGGTTTATAGGAATCAAGGATGTAGGGTTTGTTCTGGTCGAAAAATTGTTAAGTCAAATTGTTTGGCAACATTAAATCCTGAACTTGCTAAGCAATGGCATCCAACAAAAAACGGCGATTTAACTACATTTGATGTTGGTAAAAGTTCGGATAAAAAAGTATGGTGGAAATGCCCTGAAGGAGATGATCACGAATGGGAATCTACAGTGGGCAATCGGGCCAGAGGCAATGGTTGTGCAGTTTGTTCTGGACATAAACTTGTTAAGTCAAATTGTTTGGCAACATTAAATCCTGAACTTGCTAAGCAATGGCATCCAACAAAAAACGGCGATTTAACTCCATTTGATGTAACAGAACATAAATTATTAAAAGTATGGTGGAAATGCCCTAAAGGAGATGATCACGAGTGGAAATCTTCAATAAATAACAGATCAAAAGGCAATGGTTGTTCGGTTTGTGATGGAAAGACTATTGTAAAATCAAATTGCTTGGCCACTACACATCCCGAACTTGCAGAACAATGGCACCCAACAAAAAACGGTAACTCAAATGCTTATAACATAGGTGGAGGTTCAGGTAAAAGATTTTGGTGGAAATGTGACAAAGGAGATGACCACGAATGGATTACTTCACCAAGTAATAGAATTAATAAAGGAGCTGCTTGTGCAATTTGCATTAATCAAAAAATTGTAAAATCAAATTGCTTGGCCACTACACATCCCGAACTTGCAGAACAATGGCATCCAACAAAAAACGGTAGATTAACAACTCTTGATGTTGGTGGTGGTACACATAAAAAAGTATGGTGGAAATGTCCAAAGGGAGATGATCATGAATGGACAGGTAGTGTTATAAACAGAACAAGGCTTGATAGAAATTGTCCCGTTTGCGTTAATCAAAAAATTGTTAAGTCAAATTGTATGGCAACTACACATCCCGAACTTGCTAAGCAATGGCATCCAACAAAAAACGGCGATTTAACTCCATTTGATGTTGGAGGTGGTACAAATTTAAAAATATGGTGGAAATGTCCAAAGGGAGATGATCATGAATGGATTACTTCTGCATCAGGTAGATCTGGGAAAAGAGGTTGCCCTTTTTGCACTCTTACCCCTCAATCCAAACAAGAACTTACAATTACTTTTGAGTTAATTAAACTGTTTAAAAACATTGACCCTAAAGGACTAAAGACAAAGTTAGAGGGTAGATTAAGAGCAATAGACATATTCATCCCTAAACTTAATTTATGTATTGAATTTGACGGTTCTTATTGGCATAAAGACAAACGAGATATAGACAAGATTAAATCCGAAATGCTCTTTAAAGAAGGGTTTAAGTTAATACGAGTAAGAGAAGAACCACTTAAAAAGATATACGATACGGATATTATTAGCAAAAAACCATACAACGGCAAGCAAGTCACTAACGATATATTATCAATGATCATGTCTATGTTTGAGTTAGATACTAAATTGGTGTCTAAAATAAAAGAGTATCAATCCAAAGACGGTTTACAAAACGAAAAAGGACTTGACAGATACATTGATAAAATACTAACTGAAAAAGCAGAAAGAAACAACTAAACATTGTTTAAATAATTAGCATAAAATCCTTATAAACAAATATTTAATATATAAACACCCTCTTTATAGTCCACAAGTAGACCTTAACTACCTTTTTTACGCTCGTTTTTAACAGTACTGTGAGATACTCCCAAAGCTTCAGAAGTCTGCTTAATTGAAAAACCTAATTCTTGAGCCTTCAAGACTTTCTCAGTTCTATTCATTCTTTTATCATTAGCAATATCTTTGAGGTTTGCCTTTGCGCTCTTATCCGAAAACAATTTATTATGACAATGCAAATAGTAATCACATAGCTTTTGAGCCATCTTTACATACTTAACACCCACCTCTGTGTCATTCTCTCCATGCAATATATGTAGCAATAAGGAGAATTTTGCTCTATAATCTTCCATCTTAGACAATACAGCAATCATTGAAGAATTAGTACTGGGTTTACTACCATATAGCTTAAACTTGTTTGTAAGTTCCATAAAGTACTCCTCTGCCTCTTCTGTATAAACGTGGGTTGGTTTATTAATCAACCTTCCATCACTATCATACTTCCAACTAAAATACTTAATGCCTTTGTCATTAAACAACTTACCAACATAGTCATCGTATAGGTCACCATTTACCATTGCCTCTCTCCTAGCCTGTCTAGATATAGTTCTTAATACAATTTTAGGCTCTGGAAATGCAAATAAGAATCTAGCCATTAAACCATTCGCTTTACCATCATCATAGTTCTTATATAAAACTTCAGGTTGTATACCTCCAGATATACTAAACCCAGCTTTTACAACAAATCTATCTTTTATATTTTCTGAGGCCCTCTCTTGCTTTAAGTCCTCGTTACTCCAAGCAGATAATAAAACTGATGAAGTATCTTCTTTTTTACCTTGCTCAAATATAGTAGCCAACTCGTCAACGCTTTGATGTATACCCCTATGTATAGCTTGTAATTTAATAAGCCTCATTTCTGGAGTTACATCATTAATCATATATGATTTATTTAAAGGCTTAGGCAAATCAGATTTATAGTCATGTTTCTTAATTGCATTCTTATATGTTTCAACTTCAACATTATCCCTAGACTTGAAAGGTTTTGATGCGTAGTTACTCGCAGGTGTCTTACCATCTCCTGATTTACCTACATTAGCGCTATACATGTTCATTTGGACAGTTCTCCCATATTCAATCTCAAGCCTTTTAGAATTGCCTAACAAGCCTGAAACCTCAGTTAAGAACGTGGTTGCCATAAAATCAATATTCATGCCCTGAGCCTTATTAAGTGACTCAAAGTATTCACGAGGTATTTGTGGTAAAACATCAATAGGAAAAGAGTTGGTTGTTCTCTCAGATTCAACTATTGTAGGTTTAGTGCCATAACCCTGTGAAGAGATACTTTTAACTGCACTCTTTAGATCTCCGTTATGCTCGAGTATTCGATAGACATCGAAAACATTGTATGATGTTTCTGAGTCAAACGCTGTTGAATTAGTATACAAGTATAGATTTCCATCTTGAAAAACATTACCACTTGTGTCTGATGTAGGGTTACCTGGTCTTAACACCCTAGTTCTTCCTTCAGCATCTTCATTAAGTATTTCCCAACCATTAGAGGCTAATAAATCTAACATACTTACCCTAGCCTTAAAATCATCAATAGGTAGAATTTCTCCTTTAATTACTTCTCTTTTATTTTTCTTTTGTTTAGACTCTTTTACAGAAGTATCCATAGTCTCGTTAAAGCACCTACAGGCTTCTATTAAGGCGTTTCTATCATTATTCAGTATATACCTTAACTTTGTATAATCTCTAGCCACAAAGTCGTTATACATAACCACATAACCACCTTTACCTCTGGTCTCTATTAATGCTTTGTTGCTCTTGTTTTTAGCTAGCTTAAGATTACCTTCAATATTCTTTGCTCTATAAATTATATGGTAACCCAAATTCTTAGTCTTAACAATCATAACTTTGTCATCAAACTTATATATAGACTGTTTGAGTTGGGTTAGTATTTGTTTCCATTTGGCATCTATATTAACAAGCTCCTCATGTGTTGGACTTTTAACATCCTTACAAAGTATTTTTAGGTCAACATCTATAACTTCAATATCACTATAACCACAAACCAATCCATAAGCTTCAGATTCTCCTAAACTAGTTACAGGTTCAGTTTGATACTGCTTCCAGCTTCTTATAGCTTGCTTATTATTATTCAAGTTGATAACATTAAAGTCTCCCAGAGACATAATATTCTTTGCCTGTTGATAGCCTAGCATTTTTAAAGAGTATTTAATTTATAGTTAGATTTAGGTACTAACATTTTACCTTCCTATTTAAGATAATGTTTTAGAGTTTTATTTTCTGTTTTTTTGGATGTGGGTTATTTCGTTTTTATCAACAATTGGACGTTTTAAGGACTATAAATACATTCTATATTTCACAAATAGCTGATTAACAACAAATAAAGATTTATAATAAAACTACAAAGTGTTGTTTATACAATTAAAAAAGGCTAAAAGGGGTAGTACCGAAAAAAGTAAATTAAAACATACAAAAACTACTACCCCTGATTTTACGCCCCTATACTTGTGAAATTTATATTTGGTATTACTGCTTGTTTAACCTCTACAGCACTCTCAACAGAGCGCAACTTTGGTATTACATAATTAGCAAGCTCTAACATTATTTTTAATCTGTCACGAGGCTCCAATTTGTCTAGATCATCTTGGAGCCTAGAAAGATTATTGTTTAATAAGTATAAAAAAGCCTGCTTTGTAGCCTTGTTACTTTTACCTAAAGCTCCAGGGGTACGACCTCCCAATTTATTTCCTTTCTGAAATCCCATACTATTTATTTTTAGGTTTTGGAATGTTGGACTTTTGAGCATTGTTTAAAGACGTTTTATTTTTATTTAGTTTGCTCTGTGCCAACTTGTTTAATATTGAATATCGTCTAGCCATTTTTTTTGATTTTTCTAATTACATCGCTTACGTCTCTACTTGGTCTGTCAGTCATTAATTCGAGCGTTTTAGATAACGCCAAAACCTGTTCTATTACACTCCCTTTTGAGGCTTTATTTTTCTGTAGTGTTACAGTCGCCTTAAACTCCTTTGAGCGATTATTAATGCTCTCAATACCTAAATTTAAAAACACCTGCTCTAGTGTATTTTTTACAGATTTTAAATTTTCAGTAAATAGTATCTTTTGGCTCAGCTCAGCATCTGTCATTTTTACGTTTGGATTTAAAACTCTCCCACAGCTTACTGATATTGCTTTGCCGTCTTTGAGTATGTAGTCAGCATCGGCTGGCTTTACCTTTTGACCTTTGTAATCTAATAAGTAAACAACTGTATCCTTTGCCAAACTAATTGCATCGTAATGTAATATTAAGCCATTAATCGTCTCAACCTCGTTTTTGAGTAGTTTACGCCTTGTGTATTGTGCTACAGATAACCCCTCTTTTTTAGCGCTCAGCTCCAGATTTGCTTTAAAACTATTTGTAACTCTCAAACCGATATTTGATTTTTTATTCATATTATTCCTATTATTATTAGTGTTATTAGTGCTATCATATATTTTTGAATTTTGCCTTTAATCCTGAAATCTTGTTTAAAAATTGATTGTCTACTTCTTTAACAATTACAGCGATTAGTATTTCGTCTGTTATTTCCGTTTGGCTCCATAGATTTGTACTAGCAGATATTTTTATACCCTCTGGTAGCACTTTACCAAAACCCATATCGATACGAAATTTATCGTGCTCGGTTTCTGCTCTCTCAATTTTCTTTAAAATTTCATTGCCTTTTTTTAATTGGTCTTTTTTCATGCCTCTGGTATTGGTTAAAAATTAATTCCCTCTACTATATAAACGAAAAAAGGCTATTATTGTTTCTACATTTTTATCAACATGTTGAACATTACTGATTGTTTTAAAAGACTAAAACACACTCAGGCTTAGATGTTTAATCAGTGTTTATATATCTGTAATCTGCTTTAACTTTATGCTTTTGAAGTTGACCACTTTTGACCACGTTTTGGCTAGGTTTTGACCATCTTTTGACCAGGGGTAAATTTTCCTAAAACCTCTGTTAAGTACTATATATAGTAGTATTATATAATATATTATTATAAGTTAAAGCATTATTGACTACCCTACCTCCTTTTTTTAGAAAACTCACCAGAGATAATACAAGAATTGACTAGGGTGGTCAAAAAGGACAATTTTTTAAAGACTATAATATCTATAGGGGTTAACAAGCTTTTAGGGTGGTCAAAAGGTGGGTAATAAAAAACCCTCACATTTCTGCAAGGGTTTGGTGCTATTGGGAGTTATTAAAACCTTAAGGAGTACAGTTGGTAAAGTTAGGTTGAGGTAGTGTCCAGGCTGGAGTATTAAAACTAAAATCATCACAAATAGTCACACTACTCACGTTCCAAGAACTTATATCTTGGTTAAAAGTACCTATAAAATCATAATAAACTTCTAAACCAGGATAACCGCAACAACAAGTACCTTGTCTAAACATGTCACCCATATCAGTTACATTACTCACATCCCAATTACCTATGGGTTGGTTGAAAGAAGTAGCGAATGAAAACATTGAATGCATATTAGTAACATTACCCACATCCCAATTACCTATGGGTTGGTTGAAAGACTTAGCAACCTCAAACATATAATCCATATCAGTTACGTTACTCACATCCCAATCTCCAATAGGTCTGTTGAAATTATGATTATTTTTAAACATCCAACTCATATCAGTTACATTACTCACATCCCAATTACCTATGGGTTGGTTGAATTTACCATTACTAAACATATTTCGCATATCAGTCACATTACTTACATCCCAAGAACTAATATCTTGACTAAATTTTGACTTTTCGATAATGTTACAACCAACAGTACCCTCAAACATTCCAGCCATATAAGTCACATTACTCACATCCCAATTACCTATGGGTTGGTTGAAAGAAGTATTTCTCCAAAACATAGCTTGCATACTAGTTACATTACTCACATCCCAATTACCTATGGGTTGGTTGAAGGGAGAACTCTTAAACATTATCGTCATATCAGTTACATTACTCACATCCCAAGAACTAATATCTTGGTTAAAATTAGTAGAAGTAAACATAGCCCACATATCAGTTACATTACTCACATCCCAAGAACTAATATCTTGGTTGAAGGGACTGTTGGCAAACATCGCACTCATATCGGTCACTTTAGTAGTAGCTATTTTAGTAACATCCTCCTCATCAGCTATCATTTCTCTTAACATAGCCTCATCAACAACAGTATAGGTAACACCGTTAACCACTCCCGTTTCTCCAACTTCTGCACATTCATAAGCCTTAATAGTTATTCCATTTTCATCTAAATACACTACGTCACAAATAGTTTCATTTGTTGTAAAACTTACTTCATTTCCATAAAAATCTCCCAAATCATTAGTTAGAAATGTTCTTGTATAATAAGTAGTGTTAGGCTCAAGATTTTCTATGGTTGTTGTTACATCGTTACCATTTACATTTATTTTAGAATCTGCTATAGTCGGCTGTAACTCTGTTGAGTAAACAAACCCTTGTTCGATTATTGGAAATTCACAATTACCCTCTAAACTGATTATGCCATTAAAAGTGGCGCTGTCAGTTGTTGCGTTTGTTACAGTTAGAGTATTAAGAACGTATTCGCAGGTTGTGTCGTTATTGTCTCCATTGTTATCTCCGTCATTATTGTCTTGGTCATTACCTCCATCCTCACCACTACAAGCAACGATAAGTACAGTTAAAAATAAATAGATTAGTTTTTTCATAATGTTTGTTTTGAACAAATATAGATAAAAGAATAAGGCGGTGTGGTATGACTTTGGTAAAAGAAAAAACCCTGAAGACTTAACTAGGCGGATCACATCATATTGATTATCTCCTTATTAACGAATCTATAATTTCCTGTTTTTTAAATATTACCCTGCGATTAAATCCATAGGTATGAATCTTTCCTTGTTTAATGAGATTGTCAACAGTTCCAATAGAACATCTGAGCAGTTCAGCCACTTCAGGTTTCTTTAAAAAGATATGTTCGTTTTGGTTTTCCACTATACTTAAGATACGATATGTAAATGGTATATTTGTGTTGGATTTGGGGTTGTTACCAACATTTTTTTCAACATTTTAGTATTAAATTTAAGCTTATACAAGGGATTGATTGTGGACTAAAACGTCTTTTACTTTATATTAAGTAAATCAAAATCAAATAATTACAATACATGAGTAAATTAGAAAAACAAGTTTCTTACAAAACTACTAACACATACCAAACCCTTAACTCGTACACCAAAACAACCAAAAATGTATGGCTCGTTTTTCATGGTTTGGGGTTTTTGAGTCGATACTTTCTAAGA
>Ga0206127_1004724_pt1 | contig 11844 bp, 18 predicted proteins | sample Helgoland_Spring_6_FD_148646 | JGI IMG/M metagenome (GOLD analysis project Ga0206127, IMG submission 148646) | Pelagic subsurface seawater microbial communities from Kabeltonne, Helgoland, North Sea - Helgoland_Spring_Bloom_20160419_1 | ecosystem: Environmental > Aquatic > Marine > Epipelagic ...
GCAATAGCTAGTGGGTCAAATACAAAAACAATCAACAACATAAACCAATTGATAATTTGGTCCATTGTTTTGTTTGTTAATGCGGCGATGTATTTAAGTGGCCCGAGTTCCCGCGCAGATTCGTTGTTTATCTGCGTGTCTAATATTAGTACGTCAAGGTGTGCGATTGAATCAGTTACTGCGTTTAAGTTGACTTTTGCTTCTGTTAATTGTGATTGTAATAGTCGGCGTTGTCTGGATGATGTTGTGGTTACAAGTTGGCCTGTTTCTTTGTCAACATACTGTATCATTGTTGGGTTTGAAAGAGCTGTAGTGAGTTCTTTAACTGACACTTTAAAGTCGTTTCTTTGTTCTTCGAATCGAGTTCTTTTTTGGTCAATTATAGCTACTTGTTTGTCTAAAAATTGTGATTGTGTGGCAGTTTCGGCGTATGCACCGGATAGATATCCATAGATACCTCCGGATGTAATTACCATTAGAATAAATGTAGCTAACACAAAATACAAACGTAAGTATTTGTTAATTGTGTCCCAATATTGATATAGAAGGGAAGCTACAACTAATTTGGCAGCTTCTAAAGCACTTGCCATTATAATTACTTGTGTACTTGCACCCGCAAATAAATGTGATAATCCAAACACAGAATAAAATGCAGCTGACGCAGATACAGAAAGCGCTGAAAGCGCTATAATGTATGGGAATAATTTTTGTTTCATTTAGTTACACCTGCATCACAGTGTTCGGTATTTAGGAAAGGGCACCATCTGCAGGATTTTTTGGTTGCTTTCTTTTCGTATACTTTGTCCGTGATATAACTATGGGTTCCTTTAATAAAACAGTCTTCTATGAATGTTCTCATGTTTGTAATCATGCGATTTTGTGAAATCTTACCACTAGAGGGGGCAAATTTCTGAATGCGTGATTTCATGATAGCATACTTTGGATTGTCTGGTATTTTACGTTTTACGATAAAATATTTAACATCAATGTTGTCTATAGGCACATTGTATTGTTCCGCAAAGAAGCGCTTGTAGATTACCATTTGGGATGTTTTTAGGGTATTTTCTTTGTCCCATTTTGTCCATCCACGAGTTGATGTTTTTATGTCCCAAATAACTATTTTATGGGTGGTTTCATCAAACATTACAAGGTCGAGCTTACCCATCATTAACACATTTGGGAAATCTTCGTGAGGTGCGGTTAATATAGGCATCTCGATACCTAGTAATTTCCATCCGTGTTTTTGGAAATGTTCTTGACGATGTCTAATAAAGAAATCAATAATATTTAAACCGTCATTTGTAAATTCGACTAACTGTTCTTTAGTAGCGAAGTGTTTGCCTATTTTTTCAGTGTCGGCTTTATATAAACTTAAAAATCGCTGTTGGAAGTCTGTGTGTGCGTCAAATTCATCTGCATGTTGTTGGCCTTTATTATACATTAACTCCATGTATTCTTGGAGTGTTTCGTGCATTGCAGTACCAAATGACAAGTGAATTGAAGGGGGTTGCTTCATCTTATCAATGTACATTAACTTCCATCTGTGTGGGCACTCTGACCAGGCAGAAAGTTGGGTATAACTAATGTTTTTACCCGTCGTCCAATCCATTGTTGGTACTTGAGTGTTTTTTACGTTTTCTAATATATCCATGGTGTTAATATACGAAAGAGTGTTAACCCCTCCAAGTTTATTTAAATTTCTTTTGTTTAACTATTTGGGCGATAATACCATAAACTGACAAGTCTTGGAATGTATCGTCTATAGCTTCTCCTACTGTGTCTGGTTCACCCATTACGACTAGATTTTTTAATCGTTGGATTTTATCATTTAAACGGAACCATAAGCCTGTTAATGCTAGTTTAACGTCATTGTCGGTTTCTAAATTTGTACCTACATTAATGTTGGCGCATCCATAGTTGCGGTGTTTTTTACAGAATAGAATGTATTGTTCCATCATGATTTTTTTGTATTCCTGAGTTAATTCAGGGTACTTTTGTTCACACCATTCAACTGCTTTATTGTCTTCGTCTGTAAAGTTTAAATTAGTCATTTAGTTGTTTTTTATATTGATTATCATAATAATAATCTAATGTGTCTAAACGATCTCTTCCATCTGTTAATTTACTTAAAGCTTTTGATGCTTCTTCCATAAAATGTTCTGATGTGTGTTCGCCGATTGCTACTCCATTGTTGAAACATAGATCTAATGTTAATAATGCTTCGTTGATGTTTGCTTCACATTCGCTTTTTAGAGCTTGGTATAGTCTATCTTGATGTGCCATTTTTTTCCATTTCAAATTTAACTTGGTTTGCTTCGAACATATATCTGTCACTTAATTTTCTGTCTGTTTTAGATGCTTTGAATGATTTTTCAAGCAGTGACTTGTATGTTTCTTCTAGTTTTTGTAATTTAGTTTTTCTACTAAATAGGTTTTTAATAAAATTGATCATTTGTATAATTTTAGGATTTTGTTTATTTCCTTTTTGTCTAATAATTCCATATAATCTTTAGCTTCGCGAGAACTACATTCAAAGTGTTTAGCTAAAGTTTTGTATTTTTCGATGTTTTTGTCTTTAGCACCTTTAATCCATTTGTAAAAACGAAATTTATTTGGTAAAAGATTATAATATAAATTAAACACTTCCTTTTGACCCAGCATATTGTTTGTGTATTTTTGAACCATATTAACTATGTCAATGTAATTTGGGTTCATGCTGAGTGCTTTATTGATTATGTAAATGTTGAATGATTTTTTTTCTTCATCGTTGAAATCATTCCAATTACGTTGTTTGGTGTGTAAATTTTTTATATGATCGAATGGATTCATTAGTTTTCTTGGGGTAAAAAGCCTTTGTTAATATGACCGCATTTTGCACATACAAATACTTGAATTGGTATCATACTTTCTTGTCCTGCTGGTGACAATAAAGCAGACAATTTACGCATTTTGTATGCTTGTGTGAACACTGAATGTCCGCATGATTCACACGTTTCTTCGGTTGTTTGGCTTAGATCGATGTTTAGTTGTGGTTGTTGCATTTTTGGTTTTTTTCTTGTTTAACTTTCTTTGTCTTTTGGCGGCTTCAAGCCATTCTACTGTAGCGTAGTAAGTTTGTAATGGTGAGTTTTTGCTCATTTTATAAATTTAAAAGTTCATTTAACATTGCTGCCACACATATTTCTTTTTCAAGTACAAATGTGTATTCATATTGATATTTTGCTATAATTAAAATAGCTGCTCCTTCGTTGGAAGTAAATTTAATTGTGTTATCGTATAGTGCTTTAAATAAATTGTCAAATTCTCTTGAACCTGAATCCGCTAATATTTGACGGATAGCTGACAATTTAGACTTACTTGATAAAGATTGAATAATTTGTTCATTTAAATCGTCCTTTAATGATGCTTCGTCAATTTTTACAATTCCATCAACTGTAGACCCTTGTATAGTGTTAATGATTTTTCTAATGTCAGGGTAATGTGCATTAATGATTGTTTTTAAAACAGTTATATCATCATTTTCCCACTTGACTTTTTCTTCCTCACATATATCAACACATCTAATTCCTACCTCTTTTTTAGATGGTGGTTTAATTTCGAGTGTTTGACATCTACTTTGTAAAGGAGAAATTATACGTTCTAAGTAATTACATGTAAGAATAAAACGTGTGTTTGCACTGAATGATTCCATTGTGTTACGTAGGGTAGCTTGTGCTTGTGGTGTGATGTAATCGGCTTCGTCTAATATAACGATTTTTACATCACCAAAACCTAAACTAGAAGCAAATGGTATGATTTTTTCTCTAATTGTGTCTATACCCCTTTCATCACTTGCATTGATGTATAGTAAATCACAATTAAGGTTGGTTGATATTAATTTTGCTAATGTGGTTTTACCTGTACCAGCTACTCCGTGGAGGAGTAGGTTTTGAATCGATCCTTGACTAAGATAATCAGATATCTTATTTTTAATCGTTTCGTTACCTACATACTCCTCTAGAGTCTGGGGTCTGTATTTTTCTGTCCAAAGATTCATTTAGATAGCCCTTTTATTAATTGTACTATAAAAACTAACACGTATGCCGGCCATAATATTACTGACACTATTCTAACCAACCCCCTAGATGTTTGATTTAATTCAATCATTTCATCACTTACAGTGTATTCTGAAATAAGTGAAAAAATCAAACCACCTAAAAGATAAATAATAAGAACGTTCATTACATTCCCATCATTGCCATTGGGTCAACCTGGGCATCATTGTCTGAAGGTTTCTCAACGATTGTACATTCTGTAATTAACATTGTACCCGCAACTGACACTGCATTTTCAAGTGCTGTTCGAGTTACTTTGGTTGGATCAATGATTCCTTCTTTGATCATGTTTACAAATGTTGCTGATTTGATGTTAAAACCAGTACCATCATTGTCGGCTTCTACTTTTGATAGGATGCTGTGGTATTTAGTGATACCTGCATTTAATAGAATTTGTGTGAATGGTTTTTCAATTGCATTTAACAAAATTTCTACACCTAATTCTTCATCAGCATCATTGTTAGTGTCTATAGTACCTAGGTTTTCTTTTGCATTTAATAATGCAACACCACCACCAGAAACAACACCTTCATCAATTGCAGCTCTTGTAGCGTGAAGTGCATCATCAACTCGGTCTTTCTTTTCTTTCATTTCAGTTTCAGTAAAACCACCAACATTGATAATTGCAACACCACCTGCCATTTTAGCTAGACGGTTTTGTAGTGCTTCTGTAGCGTATGCTGATTCTGCACGGTCAATTTGGTCTTTGATTTCTTCTAAACGAGCAACAATTGCTTCTTCAGTACCTGAACCATCAACGATAGTTGTTTTGTCTTTTTCAACTGTTACACCACGTGAAGTACCTAATTGGTCAAATGTGATTTTATCTAAACGCATACCTTTTTGTTTAGAAATTACAGTACCATTTGTTAAAATAGCTATGTCTTCTAGGATGTGTGTTCTACGTTCTCCAAAGTCAGGAGCTTTAACAGCACAACATTTAAGAATACCACGCATTTTATTTACAATCATAGCAGCTAATGCTTCACCATCAATGTCTTCAGCTACAATTAAAAGTGGCTTATTTTGTTGTGACACTGATTCTAAAATAGGTAACAATTCTTTAACTTGATTGATTTTTCCATCATATAATAGAATGTATGGATCTTCAAGTGATGCCTGCATTGTTGAATTGTTAGTTACAAAATACGGGGACTTGTAACCACGGTCAAATTGCATACCTTCAACTGTTTCTAATGTAGTTTCGTTGGTTTTGCTTTCTTCAACTGTAACAACACCTTCACGGCCTACTTTGTCCATTGCAGTAGCAATTAATTTACCAATTTCAGGATCGTTGTTAGATGAAATTGTTGCAACTTGTTCAATTTGATCTTCTGATGAAATGTCAGTTGACAATGTTTTTAATTGAGCTACAATTGCTTTAGCTGCTTTGTCCATTCCTCTTTTAATGGAAACAGCATTGCGGCTACCTGCAGACAAGTGTTTCATACCTTCTGTAAGTAATTCTTTAGTCAACAATGTTGATGTTGTTGTACCATCACCTGCTTTGTCGGCTGTTTTAATTGCTGCTTGTTTTACAATTTGAGCACCCATGTTTTCTACTGGATCTTCCAATTCAACTGACTTTGCAACAGTTACACCATCTTTAGTTGATGATGGGTTCATTCCTCCAGGTTGTGCAATTACAACATTACGTCCATTTGGTCCTAAAGTAGAAACAACTGCATTAGCTAGTTGATTTACTCCGTTTAGTAATTTTTCGCGAGATTCGCCTCCTGTGTTAATAATTTTACTCATTGTCGTCTTCTTTTTTATTTAAAATACCTAATACATCATTTTCGCTTGCCATGATGTATGTTTCGTTTTCTACTGTCATTGTTTGGGCACCAAATTTTGGTACTAATACTGTTTGGCCAACTTGAATTTGGTTTGGTACTAATTTGCCGTCTGGTGTAATACGACCAGGACCAACAGCTAATACTTTACCCATTTCAGGTTTTTCTTTACCCATGTCAGGAACTACAATGTTCCCATACATTTGTTCTCCCTCGTCATTTGGTAGGATAACAATTCTGTCTCCTAATGGTGAAATTGGACATTCCATAATTTAATCGTGTTTAAATGGTTGTGTTAATTGATTTTTAATATTATTATAACTTTCAATGAATCCAGTTAATGTATAATCTTCTTTAGCATTAGCCAAACTTAATCGTGATATTTTAGAAATTGCTTGTGGTAATGAACCAAAATAACCTAATGTTTTATTATTTTCTGTGTTTAGTAGTGTGAATTGATCTTCATCCATCCAAATTTCATAAGGTGCAATTGCTGCGTCCTTAATTTTACATACTCTCTTGGTTTGACCTTTTTGTCGTCCTCTTGCCATAACTTATTTTTGGTTTCTTATTAAATAATACTTTGATTCTATGTTGTCTTCTACAAACTTAACCATTAACAATCCCTCGGAATATACGAAAAATTCTCCGGATAGACACGTTTTATTCGCCTTAAGGATTTCTTTAAATAAATCTGCGTTGTATGGGGATTTAGGTAAAAAATCATCATTATTTACTCCTGCACTAAATCTAATTTGGTTACTTTCTGTTTCAGCACCTAATGTAAATACTAATTCATTACCATTGAAACCTTCGTCTGTTTCTATAGTAAATGCTTCTACTTCACTTAATGCGTCTTTTGACTTGATAAATCTGTTTATGAATTCTTGTGTGATTTCAAATTTAGATGCAGGTGTTGGTGGGATAGTTGGTTGTGGTAATGTTGGAATTATTGACGGATCTGCCAAATTACATGATATACTGTAGTTTGTGTCTTCTAAATTAAGTTTTGCAGGAATACCGTTGGTTTTTTTAATGTCAATCAATAATTCACCATCCAGAATATTTAACATTTTGTTTAACTTTCCAGTGTCGAAAATACCTAACTTTCCTTTGGGAAAATTAATGTCTTTGAGTGTTACAAAGCCTAATAGTGTTTTGGAATCATTTACAAACCCCATTTTTATACCTTCATCGGAATTCCATTGTACTTTCTCAATAAGTCCGTTAAGATGATATTTAGAAATAAAGTTGGATAAAACCCTCTTTTGTATCATAACCTTTATTAAAATTTAAAAAATTGTTGCACATACGTATTTAAAGTTAAATTACCCCAATCAAGATCCTGGTAAAATGACTCTAACTTGTTCTTGAGTATTGTATTAAAAGCCTTTGGCCTATCCACATAGGTTTCAATAAATTCACGTATTTTGTCTGGTAAGTCAAAGTCTAAAAAACCTATTGTGTCGATTTTGTAAGGATTGTCTTTTAGGTAAACCCATTTGATTTTGTCTCCTTCTACTACTTGAGTGTGTTGAGTGTCTAGGCGTTTAAATTTAAGTAAATCATTGTATCGTACGGCTGCTTTAACTCCTACAGGTGCTTTGTTTTCAAATGTTGAAAATATGCTGTCTGCAGTAGCATGACTTGCTACGTATTTTTCGATGCCTTTAACTCCTGTAGGTTTTGCAAGTTTAGCAAATGGCATGTCTTCCAGTGAATTTTTAAATTCTAGGATGTCATTGTCGATTTTTTCTCTTGTTTCGCCAAACAGAATTTTATGTAGTATACCTTCAAAGAATGTTTTAAATACTGGTGGAAAATTAGACTTCATAAAATCGAGGCCTTTTACATCAATTTCGTCACAAGGTACACCTTCTTTCTTTGTGATATACTGCGCGTATCTACGTTTACCTGAGAAAAATGCGGAGCGTATTGTACATTCCGTTTTCATTTCTAATCTGTGTTTTTCTACAGGAACATTAAATGCTTCTGGTGCTAGGGTGTCGTAGTATTTGTTGATTTTCTTTTCGTAATCTAAAGATAAAGCTTCAAGTTTGTCTGAACGTTCTGTTTCTTCCATTTGGTCGAAGGTTGGGTGAAGCTTGCGCAATAATGGTTCAGCATCAACGTAACAAGAATCAGTATCCTCATACATTACAACCCCAAAACATGTATCGTAATTTTGTGTTGGTATAGTTTTAATGTTGTATACCTCTTTACCTGATTGGAGTGTTTTTTCGGCTTCTTGGTTTATAAACGTACCTGAATCTTGGATGATTCTTTGTCCTGTAAGTGTAATTGCTTCAGACAAAATTACAGAACCATATCTAAATGAAGGTAATGCTGTTGCACCATACAATGAATTCAACAAGATTTTCATTGTGTATTGGCGTAGGTGATTTAATTGACCTTCTGCTTTGTGTCCTGCTTTAAATGCTTTTTTCATTGCATTTTTATACACAACCCTTTCATCAAACCATTTAGACAGTACTACTGATAATGTTGATGGTTTGTCTGTTCTAAACATTACACCATTTGCAGTAATTGACAAATCATGTTCTTCTACTGTGTTGATGATTTCTTTTACTGTTAAGTCTTTTTCTCGTCTTTGAAGATTTTGAATTGTGTAGACTCTGTCAGGATCCATTGTTTTTAAATCATTTAAAGCTAAACGGTTGTTTCTGTCATCGCTGTCTATGATTCTTCCAACCAATGATTCTCTTCCTATATTGTTTGTCATAATAATTGACGGATATAGGGATGTAAGATCCTCATCGAACATGTAATTAAAAATACCTGTTTTAGGACAGAATAAATAACCACCTGCATATGAGTCTTTACGAATTGGGTTAGGGTCTTTGTTTGGTGGAATTACACCATCATCCAACAAATAACCAGATATAGCGCCATCGTGGATTCTAGATGATTGATAAACTTCCTCATATGACACATTACCTTTGTGTGCGAGGTTTTTTGTTAGATCAATGTATTGAAATTTTTCATCTAATTTTTTTAAGATTAAAACATCGACAAAGTTATATTCAATGAATTTTTGTTTGTCTTCTGCAAATAATCTGTCTAATGAACCGTTGTATTCAATTTTGTTTTGACCAACATACTTGGACCCTAAAGCGTCCAACTTCATCGATGGTTCTTGACGAAATGAATATTTTTTATGTAAACGGAAATAATCTAATGATGTTACACCTGCAATTTTAATTGTTTGGTCTGGGTGGTATTTAGGGTTTCTTTCTTCCACAATGCCAATTGGAGACAAACGATTTGCATGACGATCTCCTAGGCGATTTTTTATTCTATAATAAATGTAAGGAATATCAAAATAATCACTATTGTATCCTACAAGAATGTCTGGTTGGATAGCTTCCATTCTAGAAAGAAAAACCTCAATAAGGTCAGTTTCTCTTGACACAGGAATGATTTCTCTACCGTCTTGGATGCCTTCTTTTATTTCACCTGTTTTGTCTAAAATGACAATAGCCCATTCGTCTAATTGTTTGTCCCACCAAGCAATTGATGTTATAGGTTTGGGTGCTTTTTGAATGTATGTGGGGGTTAATGCACCCCCCATCTCAATCTCAATGTCAAAAAATACTTCACGGTGTGTTTTGGAAACTTCACCATTTATACCATACTTGTCAATTAGGAATTTTGTGTGGATGTTTCCTCTGTTGTGGTCTGCGTAGTGTAGACCTTGGGTGTTTCTGTCCCAGCTGGTTACTTTTTTCAAGGGCTCTCCACCTAAACCTCGGTGGGTTGCTTGTGCCTCTTGACATTCAGCATAACCATAATTTTGAAATTCTTCCACAGAATAACCGTTATCATCCCACAAGTGAATATTATAACGGTTATACTCTTCTCCTTTTGTAACGTAACAATTTTTGTACATTAAACTAATTCTTCATATATTCCTATAAGTTCGCTAAATAATAATATCCCCATGGCTGCGTATAAGTCAAAGGGTAAAAATACATAACCTAATAGTCTTACGCCTGACTTAACAAAGCTTACTATTTGATGTAATTTAGGGTCTGGAAGTTTATCTAAGTTTTTCATTATATACCTTGTGATCTGTTATGGAATTTTGCTAATTCGTCGTTTGTGAAAAATTGATGTAGGTTTGGTCTAAAATAATTAATTGACTTTAGTACCTTTCGATCTCTTGATCTGTATACCACCCAATATTCTCCTACTTGTTCATAATGTGTGTCTTCACCTACTCGTTCTGCTTCTGATTTAGCTGTTTCTATAGCTTCTTCTTCAGTTTTACAAGCTTTAGACATGTTGGATGCTTGAACTTCTTGGTATGCTTCCCATATCTTTCCTTTAAGACCGTGTAACATAGTACCGTTTCCAAGGGAAACATAAGTGATATCACACAAAGCATCCAAAATTTCCACAATGTCTCCTTTCTCGCATGCCTCTTTATATTCTGCAAGTTCTTCCTGAATGAAATCGTATACAAACATCCATTCTTTCCTTTCGGGGATTACCGGTTCATAATTGTTAGGTTTACCGAATGTTTGATTGAATTCTTCAACCTCATTTACAAACGGTACACTCCAATATTTTGGACTTAACTTTGTTTCTTCAAATGGAATTTCTAATTGTCTCCCCATTATTCTAGGATTTTGATAATTTTTGTTTCTTTAACTTCTTTTACTTGGTATTCAATTTGAACGTTTTCAAATTCTTTAACTACCTTAGCTTCTGCTTCGGTGCAAGATTCTGCTTCAACACAGTATACCTCGTTTGTTGTTGTAAGACGACCTCGTTCATTTTCGTCTTGTACTTTTACTTTTGCTAAATAATATGACATAACTGTTTTTTATTTGTGGTTTCTTTTAAAGTCTGCTGCGAAATTCTTAATTTTGTTAGCTGCGGATCTACATCTTGTTTTAGCTGCGGCTGTTGACTTTTCGATTTCGTTTTCAATCAAAATAATTTGTTCTTTGATTGCTTTTAGTAATTCTTGTGATTTTTCCATTATTGTTTATTTATTTATTATTATGAAATGTGTATTAAACTTGACCATAATTCGTGGGGTACATCTCCACTGAATTTACTGTTTGGTGCTAATATAACTGAAACTGCATCGTGTGAGTGTAATGATTCTTGGTGTGAGCAAATTACACGGAAGTCTTTAATTCGTTTGTCTTCGATTAATTGTTCATATAGTAATCGAGCTGCATCTTCAACAAATTTAAGATAAGAACCATTCAATTCAGCAAATGCCATTTCGTCTTCTCTTTTTACAATTACTTGTGTTTCTGTATGTAGTGCTTTATCACACATTTCCTTTAATTCTTCAATCCAAACCATTTCGTCAAATTCAATTGATATTCTAGTTACAGATCTTTGTGAGTGTGATACGGTTGCTTTATTTCGGTATTTTCGAGCAAATTCAGCTAATTCGTATGAACAAGGACATGCTGACGAATATACAAAATCAAAGTGTAGAATTTTCTTTAGTTTTCCTTCACTGTTTAGATCACCTTCTAAAGTTACATCATAATATTGGTAACCTTCTAAACCTGAACGAAGTGATGGTTGAATAATTGGATATGAAAATTTAAGTGCAATTTTAGAATCAAATGACTTTAGTTTGTCTTGATATGCAGAAAGAACTGTTTCTAACTTGTCAATACTAAAAACATCATTTTTAAATTCGTAAAATGACCTCATAATACGAGACATATTAATTCCTTTCTTATGTGCTTCAAGAGACACAGTTCCTGTAACTTTAGTTTCTAATTCTATGTTACCACCTTCTCTTTTTTCATATCGTAATGGTAATCTAAAATTGTGAATTCCTACTTGTTGGATTTCTACAGGAGAACCTTGAATAAGGGATGAAGGTCCATTTTGTAGGTCAGGAAATGTTTCAATGTCGTCTTTAGTAGGCTTATAATCTGTGTCATAGTCCCTGTTGG
>Ga0206127_1004728_pt1 | contig 11843 bp, 3 predicted proteins | sample Helgoland_Spring_6_FD_148646 | JGI IMG/M metagenome (GOLD analysis project Ga0206127, IMG submission 148646) | Pelagic subsurface seawater microbial communities from Kabeltonne, Helgoland, North Sea - Helgoland_Spring_Bloom_20160419_1 | ecosystem: Environmental > Aquatic > Marine > Epipelagic ...
ATAATGGTGACGGTACTTGGACAGTAACCTTAGATCCTGCACCAACTGAGAACATGGAGTACTTGTGGGTTGTTGATGGTGTTCAAGAGAACCTAATCGACAATGCTGCAAATGCTGAGTGTTCGGCTGAGATTGACGGTGGATCATTGATCACTGATTACTCAGGCTGGGCGAACCGTGTACTTGTTGTAGATTCAGGTGATGCTGCTAACACATATGATGCATGTGCTGGTACATCAACAGACACAGGTGGCGATAATGGTGATGGCACCCTGCCAACAACTGGTAATCTTGTAACTGATGGTACATTTGACGCAGCCACATCAACCACTTGGTATGGCAATGCTTATAACGCAGTCGATGGCTATAACCAGGCTGATATTGGTGCTGCTGGAAACCCATGGGATGTGAATCTGAGTGGATATATCAATGTTACAGCGGGTGCAGACTACACGTTGTCATTTGATGTAACTGGTGCTGACCGTACAATCGTTGCAGGTATCGGTCAGTCTGTTGCTCCTTACCTGGGTCATACTGACACAATAACCGTTAGTACTAGCATGCAATCCATTGTTATGCATTTGACTGCTAAGGCGGACGGTGCAGGTGAAGACTTTGGTGGCGATACAAGCCGTGTCATTTTTGATATGGGTGCTGATACTGGTGCTGTTAATATTGATAATGTGAGCTTGACAGCTGGTCACACTGGCACAGTTAACCTTGGTTCAGTCGTTGATCCGGAGCCAGAGCCAACGCCAGCAGACGGCTTCCAGATTACTGAAGCGTTTGGTGGTACTACGATTGGAGAAGGTTCAGTTTATACCTATCCAGCAGGTACTGAAGCTTGGGCTGGTTTCGCTAACACGAATACTTCGCTTTACCCAATGACAATTGCTGAAGATAGCGTAATTACCTTTACAGGTTCTGTACCTGCAGGTGGTGATGCTGATGTACGCTTCCGCTTTGAAAAGAACCCACACCCAGATACTGAGCCTTCGTTCAACACTGAAGCAGTTACAGTAAGTGGTGCGGATGCAGCGACTTATACAATTGCTGTTGCTGCTCAGGGTGCTAACACGTTCAGTTCATTCCTGTTGTATCTAAATACTCAGGATGTGGGTGTTGTAGTAACTGATATTGCCATCTCCGCTGCGCCAGCTGGCCCAGTTGATTCCGACAATGACGGTGTTAACGATGATGAAGACGCGTTCCCGAACGATGCTTCTGAAACGGCTGACTCTGACAATGACGGAACTGGTGATAATGCAGATGCATTCCCGAACGATGCTTCAGAAACTGCTGATAGCGACAACGATGGTGTAGGTGATAATGCAGATTATGCGCCTAACGATCCAGCAGTTCAGTCAGGCCCTGCACAGGTTGTTACAGTGGCAGGTAACCCTGCAGCTGTAGTGGGTCAAACTATGAGTGTTGAGATTAGTTACGATGTAACTGATGGAGTCAGCACATTAACTGGACTAGGTCTAAATGTTCACTACAACAGTGCATTGATTACCTTTGAAGAGTTCAGCAATGTGTTAGCAACAGACAATATTTCGTCTGCTGGTCCATTCAGTGATTCTGATGATTCTGATGCAGATACATCAACTGATATGTATGTATCCGTTGCTTGGGCATCATTGTTCGGTAACTGGCCTAATGTTCTACCTGCAAGTCTAGCGACAATTGACTTTATGGTAGAAGAGGCAGCTGCTGAAGTTGATTCAGTAACAATCGGCTTCTCATCAACCAGTAATGCGGCAGGATATGCATTCCAGGGCGATAGCACTGAGATTAGTGTTGTAGGCTCTAACTGGGACTTCGATGGAAATGGTTCAGCTGACGCCCTAACCGACGGCTTACTACTTGTTCGTTATGCATTCGGACTACGTGGTGACAAGTTAGTGGGTGATGGTGTTGTAGCTGATGACTCAACTCTAACTGCTCAAGAAATCGAAGCTAAGATTACAGAGGCACAGGATATTGCAGATATCGACGGTAACGGAACAGTTGATCCGCTATCTGACGGTCTGTTGCTCCTACGTCACCTGTTCGGCTTCAGTGGTGAAAGCCTCGTTAAGGGTGTTGTACATCCTGATGGCTCACGCCAGTCAGCAGAAGAGATTACTTCTTACATGAACGGCTTCATGCCACAGTAAGTAGTTATCAAATGAACCAGAGTCTGTTTACTTAACAGGCTCTAGTTTCGAAAAAGGCCCCAATATTTTATTGGGGCTTTTTTTGTCTTTAAAATCTGTAGTTGATTGTCTTTACTTGAATGAAGTGGTTTCACGGTATATTGATTAATGACAGGACAAAGTATAGAAGCTTAAGGTCCTTAGACCCTTAATAACCTTAAGGGATGTATAGTCGCGTTTTTTAATTGGCTACTACTGCTTCGATATCTATTTAGTCGTACCGGCAGTCAATTGATTTAATCCGTAGTTGGGTTAGATAATTTAAGGCAAGCTGTAGAAGAGATAAGTATATATATACAAGGCTATATGCCTATTCAATAAATAACGCTTTAATCGCAATATATTTACCATAAAAAAAGCCCCAATAGAAATTGGGGCTTTTATCGAGGAGGTATCTATTGTTTAGTTATTTAACAAATTGATAACCGGCTGAGTTACTAGTTACAGAATAATCAATGCTGTAATTGTTTGAGCCGTTATTCAAGCGCTCAAACTCAATAGTTGCAAGATTAACCTGCGTTGCCATTGGCCATTGACCATTCATATCAAACCAGGCAAAGGTTAAATAGGCGTCTGTGGCATCATTATCGTCTTTGTTATTAGTATCATTTTGAGCAGCCTCAGGTCTTGTCATTACAAGGGCACCATCAGAATACTGGTTAATACTGGCGACTTTCATTGATGAGCTATTGTAGTGAAGGCGGAGGCCAATACCCGTAGTTGCTGCATTAGATGATTGATATTGAACATTGAGGGTACCGTAATCGCCATACCAGACAATGCCGTTATCAAAGATTCTTTGAAATTTCTCTGTAGGCAATTCTTCTTCTTTCTCAGTATCCTTTGAATCAGCGGCGTCTTCGTTGCTGTCACTCTCAGAGCCATAAGACGAACTACTATCAGAGCTTGAATAGTCTTCACCAGAACTATCAGAATACGATGAAGAATTATAGTCATTGTTGTATGACTCAGATTCACCGCTGTACCTCGAATAACTCGGATTAGATACGCGTTCATTTTCAAGCGCATTGTAATCTTGGTTATAGGGAGAGTTACCCTGATCATCCGCGTTTGACGATGGCATAGCACTATCGTTTACGGCTGACTTATCGCTAACAGCAACCTGCGTCGTAGGGGTACTTGTTGGTTCAACTATGCTGTCCGTTTGTTCAGCAGGGTTTTGCATTACTGTATTGTCATCAATAGGTTGATCTTTATCGCCCACAAAGTAGACAACAACAGCTGCAGTGACCGCTGTGGCTAAAATTAATTTTTTCATTTGTGACTCCGCTCTTAATCTTATTAGTCAAATCTTATTATTCAAAAGCCGCGACTACTGAACACGTGGCTTATTTGTTAATAGTCCTATCTTATTTTTATAACCCTATCAAAACAAGTTTATTCAAAACCAATAGGCTCAGATAGCAGGAAATTTCGTTAAAGGGTATTACTATGACTATCTTAATCAATTTTGGTTCAAGAAAAGACACTTAGGAGTTTGAGTTGATCGACTCGAACAGATTATTTGATTAGGCACAAAAAAGCCCCGAATAATCGAGGCTTTTTAACAGATGGTGCCCAAGGGCAGTCAATATTCTCACTTAAGGCACCAAAAGAACCCTATACAGCAGCGTATAAGCTACTTTAACCTTTCCCCATAGTCTGTCAATAGGCACATTTTGTCCCCTCTAGTGTCCCCTCAGGGCGTTTAACGATGCTTTTGAACCCTTAAAGTAACCCAGAGGGGGAGTTTTGGAATGGTTTAGGTACGTTTAGGGGACTGAGATTTTTTTGGGGTGTTTGGGGTTTAGAAAAGTTCTTCTTCTGAGTAACCTAACCACTTAAGGAAGAGATGGCGCATTCTCCTGCTTGGTATATAGACATACATTTCTTGATCATTTCTTATACATCCTCGCCACAACCATTGAATCATTCGGTTTAAAGCATAGGCCTCCTCATTAAGTTCAACATCATGGTGTTTAAGGAATTGATTTATCTGAGGGTCTAAAAGAGTGTTGCCAGTGAAAGCCATAAACTTCTTATGACTAAAATCGTTTGTACCTCGGATAGTTTGGGACAGAAAAGACACATTTCTTTTCTCATCATTTGTCATTAATACCTTTTTCTTAGGATCAGAATACGACTCATTAAGTGAGTTTTTCAGTCCTTTAATATTTTTTGGATGAACAAATTTTTGGACATCTTTGTGGGTGGTGTACAAAAAAGTTTCACTTGTAACCCCATATCTCTCCCAAAAATAAAAGACATTACGTAATCGCTTACTCATATCAAGTTGATTAACCTTATGATCAATCCATGTTTTGGTACCAATGCTTTTTCCTCTAGTCTGATTGTGCTTGCCAGCATAGACATGCAGATTGTCTTGGAAATTAACTCCTTGTAGATCAGTGTAGCTACCCATTTGACCATCATGAATAGACATCATGCTGTACTTGATATAGTGCATATCGAAGTAACAACGTAAAAGACTCCCCTTGAATTTATATGTAAGCACTTTGATGCACTCAAATATGCTAAACATCTCTGCTCGTGGCGCTTCAATAAGCATGTAGTGTGGGTCATCTTCTTTAGACGAATTGAAAAGATAACAGTCTTTTTTACTAATTTTATTTTCTACGTCAGCATATTTAGAGTGAAGTGATTTGGTGAGTTTTACTTTACCTAATTTGCTGCCAGCACAGACTTGAATGTACCCATCATCGACATACTTTCTTAAGTCATCACTCTTGATACTGACACTAGACAAAACACCTGATAGTGTCTCATCCATAATCAATTCATAGCCCCAATATTGGGCTTTATTTAAAAAGTAATCACTCCAGAACTTAAACAAGTGATGAGTGCTAATTATAGATTTTCCTTCATTGACACTTATTTCGAGTGCATCTAGCCTAGTTGTTTTTTCTAGTAAAGAGATATCAGAAAGCGCAACAAGACTGGAGCATTCTTTTTTCAGCCTTTCTACCTCTGATTGTCTCTCAACAATTATGATGATTGGTTTAGAACTTGAATTGATGTAGTCAATGATTGATGTTGTCTTTCCTGAACCCATTACTGAGTCCACTATTTGGATGTTTGTATTTGTCATTTTGAATCCTCTTGTATGTAATCCCTTCTTCTTTCTTACAGGCATGCCTCTACAGGCCAGACAGCTACTGGCTTTAAATTGATTTTCGAGAAATTAAAACTCTAAAAAGTGAGGTATGCTGTGATTAGCGATGAAGGAAATTGCTTTGTGTATTTATAGATATAGTTCTGAAAGAACATATATCCCTATATGGGGCTCCTAATTAAGTTTGCCTCCCCTAAGAAATAGGTTCAGTTAATTTAAATAATAAAATTCGATTCTCCTATGGGGCATGACCATAATCAGATTTATATATTTATGAGAAAATATATTACTCCAATGGGGGTGTTTAGAAAGATTAGATTCTCCAATGGGGCGTGTTAGAGAAAAGGCTACAAATATAATATTTTGAAAGTTTTACTCCTTATGGGGACCCACCATTATTTAGGCAGTTATTTCTATACAGAATGGAAGTATTACCCCCTTATGGGGCATGACCCTTTTTTAGGTCATTTTTATGAAGTTAAGAGTTCTTTCTTCTGGTAGTTGATTCATAAATACGAGCTAAAATTAAAGCTGTATGTGTATCACTCTCCTATGGGGACCCACCCTTATGCTCACGAGGATGGATGTCTTTTATGCAAGCTTCAAACTCATAACAAAATACACAACTCACAAAAAAGGCCCCCGAGGGAGCCTTTTAGGTTATATCTGCAATGATTTATATAGGAGGCATATGGGCACCTAGATGACTCTGAATATCTTCATTCGATATCCTTGTACCATCTAGTCCCACGACACCATTGGTGAGTAAATCGCCGCGAAGATCAAATAGATAACGTAACAATAATAAGCCATCTGTAAGAGCGTTTAATTCACCATCAGCATCTATATCTGCGATGTCCATGGCTTCTTCAATTTCTGCAATAATCTGCTCTGAGGTAAAGGGTGAATTTTCAGCCATTGCACCGTCGGTGACCAAATCATCTCTTAAGCCGAACAGATACCTAATCATCATAAGACCATCGGTTAAGGCATCTGCTTGACCATTGCCATCAAAGTCCCATGTGTCGTTCAATATCTCAATTTCATAGCTCTCGCTAATGAACTCATACCCCGCCGTAAATGAGGAGTTAGAAAAGTTTATATTGGTACTAGAAATTACTTCAGTATCAATATTTTGAGATACATCAAAAGTAATATTCATCAAGATCGCAGGTAAATTAGTATCTGGCCAATTATTGTAGAGAGACGCCCAGCCAAATAACATATATTGATCGGTAAGTGGATCATTATCAAAGTCAGTATCGTCACTAAATGGCCCCTCGCCGCTCACAATAATATTTTTCTCTAACAGGCCAGTTATTTCTTTAAAGCTAAGCAGGCTACTATCGAAGTGAACCCGCATGCCTAGACCAGAAAGCTGATTGTTGTTGTCGGTCGTGTTGTATGCAACCTCAAGTACTGTCGTTCTTCCCAAAACAGCCTTAGGGGTATTATTGACGCTAATTATTTGCTGAGGCTGTGTTGGTGGTTCATATCCATTGATATCGAAGACAAGAGTGGCCAGATTAACTGAATTATCTCCAGGCCAGCTATCAAAAAGACTAGCCCAACCCATTTCAACATATTTATCTGTAACAGCATTTTCATCATAGTTGTTAGTGTCTTCATTTTGATCAGTCATATACAGAAAATCCGTTTGGAGAATATCAATAACCGTATTTAGAGTAAGTTTATCACTTTCATAGTGAACTCTTAGCCCAAGACCAGTTGTTGTCGAATCATCAGAAGAATACCCTATAGTTACATACTTCTGTGAGCCTACAATACTGCTACTGGCTACGTAGATTGCTTGCTGATTGAATAAATCCCCTGGCGTACCACAGTTATCATCTGAATTTAAAGATATATCACAGTCGATACCAAAAGCCTCATATCCAGCAGCAGATGAGCCTATGCTAAATTCAAAGGGAGTTGTTTGGGGTTCTTCAACAACTATTGTCAGCTGAGTTGGGCCTAAACGTAAAACAGTCTCTGAGGTTTGATATGTTGTGAAATCAAGAATATTATCTTCAAACAATGAGAATTGAGCTGAATCAAAAATGTAACTCCATTCTATATTAGGGGTATTACTATCATCATTACTTTCGACTAAAATGCCATCAACATAAAGGTCACCAGGTGCGGTTGTTCCAGAGTGAATTTCAGTTTCACCCCAGCTTCCATCTAGCCGAGCTGAAACTATCTGCCGACCTTGTAAATCGAAAATAAAATCTTCTAAATCATAAAAATGAGGGTAACCACCTTCTGGAAATCCGTCAAAAGAGGGACTCACTACAATAATTTCATCTGTTGAAGAATAACTTGAAGGGGTAAAAATAATTAATACATTAATTAATAAAAAAAATTTCAATATTCGCATTTGACTTTCCTTTCAAGACTTATGGTCTCTCTTATATTTTTGAAGATATTCATTTTTATTTAACCATTTAAATAATCATTAATGAATAATATCAAAAGGAAAGCAAATTATGCAAGTATTAATAAAAACCCCAAACACCCCAAAAAAATCTCAGTCCCCTAAACGTACCTAAACCATTCCAAAACTCCCCCTCTGGGTTACTTTAAGGGTTCAAAAGCATCGTTAAACGCCCTGAGGGGACACTAGAGGGGACAAAATGTGCCTATTGACAGACTATGGGGAAAGGTTAAAGTAGCTTATACGCTGCTGTATAGGGTTCTTTTGGTGCCTTAAGTGAGAATATTGACTGCCCTTGGGCACCATCTGTTAAAAAGCCTCGATTATTCGGGGCTTTTTTGTGCCTAATCAAATAATCTGTTCGAGTCGATCAACTCAAACTCCTAAGTGTCTTTTCTTGAACCAAAATTGATTAAGATAGTCATAGTAATACCCTTTAACGAAATTTCCTGCTATCTGAGCCTATTGGTTTTGAATAAACTTGTTTTGATAGGGTTATAAAAATAAGATAGGACTATTAACAAATAAGCCACGTGTTCAGTAGTCGCAGCTTTTGAATAATAAGATTTGACTAATAAGATTAAGAGCGGAGTCACAAATGAAAAAATTAATTTTAGCCACAGCGGTCACTGCAGCTGTTGTTGTCTACTTTGTGGGCGATAAAGATCAACCTATTGATGACAATACAGTAATGCAAAACCCTGCTGAACAAACGGACAGCATAGTTGAACCAACAAGTACCCCTACGACGCAGGTTGCTGTTAGCGATAAGTCAGCCGTAAACGATAGTGCTATGCCATCGTCAAACGCGGATGATCAGGGTAACTCTCCCTATAACCAAGATTACAATGCGCTTGAAAATGAACGCGTATCTAATCCGAGTTATTCGAGGTACAGCGGTGAATCTGAGTCATACAACAATGACTATAATTCTTCATCGTATTCTGATAGTTCTGGTGAAGACTATTCAAGCTCTGATAGTAGTTCGTCTTATGGCTCTGAGAGTGACAGCAACGAAGACGCCGCTGATTCAAAGGATACTGAGAAAGAAGAAGAATTGCCTACAGAGAAATTTCAAAGAATCTTTGATAACGGCATTGTCTGGTATGGCGATTACGGTACCCTCAATGTTCAATATCAATCATCTAATGCAGCAACTACGGGTATTGGCCTCCGCCTTCACTACAATAGCTCATCAATGAAAGTCGCCAGTATTAACCAGTATTCTGATGGTGCCCTTGTAATGACAAGACCTGAGGCTGCTCAAAATGATACTAATAACAAAGACGATAATGATGCCACAGACGCCTATTTAACCTTTGCCTGGTTTGATATGAATGGTCAATGGCCAATGGCAACGCAGGTTAATCTTGCAACTATTGAGTTTGAGCGCTTGAATAACGGCTCAAACAATTACAGCATTGATTATTCTGTAACTAGTAACTCAGCCGGTTATCAATTTGTTAAATAACTAAACAATAGATACCTCCTCGATAAAAGCCCCAATTTCTATTGGGGCTTTTTTTATGGTAAATATATTGCGATTAAAGCGTTATTTATTGAATAGGCATATAGCCTTGTATATATATACTTATCTCTTCTACAGCTTGCCTTAAATTATCTAACCCAACTACGGATTAAATCAATTGACTGCCGGTACGACTAAATAGATATCGAAGCAGTAGTAGCCAATTAAAAAACGCGACTATACATCCCTTAAGGTTATTAAGGGTCTAAGGACCTTAAGCTTCTATACTTTGTCCTGTCATTAATCAATATACCGTGAAACCACTTCATTCAAGTAAAGACAATCAACTACAGATTTTAAAGACAAAAAAAGCCCCAATAAAATATTGGGGCCTTTTTCGAAACTAGAGCCTGTTAAGTAAACAGACTCTGGTTCATTTGATAACTACTTACTGTGGCATGAAGCCGTTCATGTAAGAAGTAATCTCTTCTGCTGACTGGCGTGAGCCATCAGGATGTACAACACCCTTAACGAGGCTTTCACCACTGAAGCCGAACAGGTGACGTAGGAGCAACAGACCGTCAGATAGCGGATCAACTGTTCCGTTACCGTCGATATCTGCAATATCCTGTGCCTCTGTAATCTTAGCTTCGATTTCTTGAGCAGTTAGAGTTGAGTCATCAGCTACAACACCATCACCCACTAACTTGTCACCACGTAGTCCGAATGCATAACGAACAAGTAGTAAGCCGTCGGTTAGGGCGTCAGCTGAACCATTTCCATCGAAGTCCCAGTTAGAGCCTACAACACTAATCTCAGTGCTATCGCCCTGGAATGCATATCCTGCCGCATTACTGGTTGATGAGAAGCCGATTGTTACTGAATCAACTTCAGCAGCTGCCTCTTCTACCATAAAGTCAATTGTCGCTAGACTTGCAGGTAGAACATTAGGCCAGTTACCGAACAATGATGCCCAAGCAACGGATACATACATATCAGTTGATGTATCTGCATCAGAATCATCAGAATCACTGAATGGACCAGCAGACGAAATATTGTCTGTTGCTAACACATTGCTGAACTCTTCAAAGGTAATCAATGCACTGTTGTAGTGAACATTTAGACCTAGTCCAGTTAATGTGCTGACTCCATCAGTTACATCGTAACTAATCTCAACACTCATAGTTTGACCCACTACAGCTGCAGGGTTACCTGCCACTGTAACAACCTGTGCAGGGCCTGACTGAACTGCTGGATCGTTAGGCGCATAATCTGCATTATCACCTACACCATCGTTGTCGCTATCAGCAGTTTCTGAAGCATCGTTCGGGAATGCATCTGCATTATCACCAGTTCCGTCATTGTCAGAGTCAGCCGTTTCAGAAGCATCGTTCGGGAACGCGTCTTCATCATCGTTAACACCGTCATTGTCGGAATCAACTGGGCCAGCTGGCGCAGCGGAGATGGCAATATCAGTTACTACAACACCCACATCCTGAGTATTTAGATACAACAGGAATGAACTGAACGTGTTAGCACCCTGAGCAGCAACAGCAATTGTATAAGTCGCTGCATCCGCACCACTTACTGTAACTGCTTCAGTGTTGAACGAAGGCTCAGTATCTGGGTGTGGGTTCTTTTCAAAGCGGAAGCGTACATCAGCATCACCACCTGCAGGTACAGAACCTGTAAAGGTAATTACGCTATCTTCAGCAATTGTCATTGGGTAAAGCGAAGTATTCGTGTTAGCGAAACCAGCCCAAGCTTCAGTACCTGCTGGATAGGTATAAACTGAACCTTCTCCAATCGTAGTACCACCAAACGCTTCAGTAATCTGGAAGCCGTCTGCTGGCGTTGGCTCTGGCTCCGGATCAACGACTGAACCAAGGTTAACTGTGCCAGTGTGACCAGCTGTCAAGCTCACATTATCAATATTAACAGCACCAGTATCAGCACCCATATCAAAAATGACACGGCTTGTATCGCCACCAAAGTCTTCACCTGCACCGTCCGCCTTAGCAGTCAAATGCATAACAATGGATTGCATGCTAGTACTAACGGTTATTGTGTCAGTATGACCCAGGTAAGGAGCAACAGACTGACCGATACCTGCAACGATTGTACGGTCAGCACCAGTTACATCAAATGAAAACGTGTAGTCTGCACCCGCTGTAACATTGATATATCCACTCAGATTCACATCCCATGGGTTTCCAGCAGCACCAATATCAGCCTGGTTATAGCCATCGACTGCGTTATAAGCATTGCCATACCAAGTGGTTGATGTGGCTGCGTCAAATGTACCATCAGTTACAAGATTACCAGTTGTTGGCAGGGTGCCATCACCATTATCGCCACCTGTGTCTGTTGATGTACCAGCACATGCATCATATGTGTTAGCAGCATCACCTGAATCTACAACAAGTACACGGTTCGCCCAGCCTGAGTAATCAGTGATCAATGATCCACCGTCAATCTCAGCCGAACACTCAGCATTTGCAGCATTGTCGATTAGGTTCTCTTGAACACCATCAACAACCCACAAGTACTCCATGTTCTCAGTTGGTGCAGGATCTAAGGTTACTGTCCAAGTACCGTCACCATTAT
>Ga0206127_1004729_pt1 | contig 11842 bp, 9 predicted proteins | sample Helgoland_Spring_6_FD_148646 | JGI IMG/M metagenome (GOLD analysis project Ga0206127, IMG submission 148646) | Pelagic subsurface seawater microbial communities from Kabeltonne, Helgoland, North Sea - Helgoland_Spring_Bloom_20160419_1 | ecosystem: Environmental > Aquatic > Marine > Epipelagic ...
CCATAGGTCCGTAGTCAGTAGTAAAAATACAGACTGCGCGCTCATTGCGCGAAAATAGTCGAGGTACATTTTCCGCGGTGACAGTGTTGACGGAAAACAAGTCGCCGGGAATATAGATCATTTTTTCCAGCGTGCCAGCCAGTGGCATATGTACACGGTGATAATCTTTTGGTGACAGGTATATGGTTGCAAATTTTCCGTTGTCAAATTTAGCGGCAATAGACTCATCGCCCCCTAGTAATTCCGTGAGGCTATAGGTTTGCCCCTTAGCTTGAAAAATTCGCCCTTGCTCTATAGTTCCGAGCTGGCTGATCGCACCGTCAGCAGGACATGCAATAGAGGAATCCCCATCAACAATTTCCCGGGCGCCCGATGTTAGCTGGCGGGTGAAAAAGGCATTGAAGTTTTTATAACTGGACGGGTTTGAGTTGGCGGCTTCACTCATATCAACCTGGTAGCGATTAATAAACCAAGTGATGAAGGTATTTTTTAACCAGGGCCATTCACTTTCAGCGATGGCTCCGACAAGGCGTGACAGTAGGTGTTGCGGCACCATGTGCTGGAAAAATATAAACAAGGTATTCATAAATTATGTCAGTTTCTATCAAGAGTTGGATTGGTAACAGGCGTGGTATCAAGATTGCCCCATTCGGACCATGAGCCATGGTAGCCTTTTATCGTGGTGTAACCCAATATTTTCATAAGCAGATAGCTCAGCCCAGAGCGATGGTGAGTTTGGCAATGAGTAACAATGGTCTTGTCCTTAGTCAGGCCTGCAGCATTTAGGCGTCCCTGTAGCTTTTCCAGGTCGACCAAGCGCAAGTTTCTCGCCGGATCCATGAGTTCCAGCCAATCGATATTAATCGCACCTGGAATATGGCCACCCTGTTTAGAAAACACCTTTTTCCCCTGATATTCCTCAGCCGAGCGAGCATCCCAAATAGCAAAGTCTGCGGAACCTAGGTTGGGAATAATATCTTCAATTTCGGCAATAGGTTGTCGGTCGATATTGGCAACATAAATGGTAGCGTTAGCACTGGAGATCTTCGATTCTACTGGGTGACCTTCAGTGACCCAGGCCGTCAGCCCGCCATCCAGATAGGAATAGTGTTGGTGGCCTAACACGTCCAGTGTCCAGATCAGTCGTCCAGCCCAGCCGCCCCCTTCGTCATCATAAACAACGACATGCTTGTCAGGGTGTAAGCCGACCGAGGAGAAAAGCTCAGCGAGCTGTTGCTCACTGGGTATTTTCCCGGGTGTTGGCGGTATTCCACATTGCAGGGCCGTGGGCTCTATATGTATAGCTCCGGGAATGTGATGCTTTTGATAATTCGCCGAACTGCTGATATCGAGAATAAGGTATTCATTGCTGCCTTGTTCTAGAATATGTGCTAACTGTTCTGGCTGTACGAGTAGTGGAAGAACCATAGTGCCAACGCTCTAAATGACAAGCTGAAAATTATACTACGCACAGTGTGTCAGCACGAGTATGAAAGCAGCCCCATGCTCGTGATTTTCCGATCTGACTGGTGATAGCAATAGGCGTGAGTGGCTATAACTGTTCCAGCGAGTTGGCAATTGATTCGAAGCTTGCCAGTCGCCGTGCACTGACCTCCCCTTGCTCGAGGGCGGCTAACAATGCGCAGCGGGGTTCGCTGCGATGTTTACAATCGCGAAATTTACAGCCACCAATGAATGGGCGGAATTCAACGAAGCCATCCAGTACTTGTTCGCGGTCCATGTGCCACAGACCGAACTCCCGAATTCCCGGGGAATCGACCAAATCACCCCCGTCTGGTATATGGAATAATTTGGCGGTGGTGGTTGTGTGAGTCCCTGTAGCGTGTGCCGCTGAAAGTTCGCCCACTTTGATATTGACGCCGGGAAGCAGGGCGTTAATCAACGATGATTTACCGACACCGGATTGGCCCACGAAGACGCTGGTATGATTTTTAAGCAGCGCTTTTAACTCCGCTAAGCCGTCTTCACTTTTGGTTGATGCTTGCAGCAGCTGATAGCCGAGTTCGGGATAAACGGACAATAGGTCGTTGATTGAGTCGCTGTTTTCTACATCAAGTAAATCTGTTTTGTTGAGTAAAATCAGTGGTTTAATTCCAACCGATTCGGCTGCAACTAAATATCGGTCAATCAGATTGGCGTGGGGTTCAGGTAGAGGTGCAATAACAATGACGATGTAGTCGATATTGGCTGCCACGGGCCGCAGTTGACCGTGCGCGTCCGGTCGCGATAAAACAGAGGCTCGCGGTAAATTTGCCACGATGACACCGGTCGGATTTCCGGATCGCCAAATGACCTGATCACCTGTTACTAGGGCATCGAGATTGGCGCGCATATGACAGCGAACCACCTTGCCTGACTCGGCGCCTTGCTGGCATTCCACGTCGACTTGGTTGCCGTAATGGGCGATGATCAGACCTTGCTGTTCGTCACCTAGCTCACCTTCGTTCAGTTGCTGGTCAAAAACTCCAGCTTTCTTATTGGCTCGCTCTGTTCGTTCAGACTGAATTTTTTGTACGCGCCAAGCTTGTCGGCGCGTGAGTTTACGTTTGCTCATGCAGGTTTTGATTAGTCATTTATGGTTCATTTGTTAGGAGATCGGAGCAATTTTGCTACACTTAGCCCCTATCTTAGCCTCTCTGTTTATTAATAGTGGAATTATTTATGTCAGTTAGTGACAGTAACAAGGATTTAAACCTAATCTGGATCGATTTGGAAATGACAGGTTTGGAGCCTGCGACTGACCATATCATCGAAATTGCAACGATCGTTACGGATAGCGACCTCAACACGATTGCTGAAGGCCCGGTGCTGGCTATTCATCAAAGTCAGGAAATACTAAGCGGGATGGATGAATGGAATACCACTCACCACGGCAGTTCTGGGCTAACCGATCGTGTTAAGCAGAGCTTGATTGCTGATCGCGATGCAGAACAGCTAACACTGGAATTTTTGCGGCAGTATGTTCCTGAAGGCACTTCCCCCATCTGCGGAAATAGCATAGGTCAGGATCGTCGATTTTTGGTGAAATATATGCCTGAGCTAGAAGCTTATTTTCACTATCGAAATTTGGATGTGAGCACTTTAAAGGAGTTGATGCGTCGCTGGCGGCCAGATCTCATTAGTGGCTTTAATAAAAAAGGCGCACATTTGGCGTTGGATGATATTCGTGAATCGATAGAAGAACTGAAGTATTACCGAGATGTTTTCATCAAAGGTGATATGGCTGCTAAAGACTAGAGTTGATGTGACCGCAGGGCCCATTCGACATGCTCGCGCACAAGGTCTGAGCTATGCCCAGAACGAGAATGTAATGCAGTCATAACGGCCGGACTTTGCGGTGCATTTCCCAGCGCAACGGCGATATTTCGGAGCCAGCACTCGTAGCCGATTCGACGAATGGCGGAGCCTTCTGTCCGACGTAAAAATTCCTCCTCAGTCCAAGCAAACAGCTCGACTAGCTGTGACGACTGCAGGTCATTGCGGGGTTGGAAGTCCTCCTCTTCGGTCGATTGTGCAAACTTATTCCAGGGACAAACCAGCTGACAGTCGTCACAGCCGTAGATACGATTGCCCATTAGTGGTCGTAAATGCTCTGGAATACTGGTGCGCAACTCTATTGTTAAATAGGAAATACAGCGCCTTGCGTCAACTTGATTGGGACCGACAATAGCGCCAGTTGGGCAGTCGTCGATACAGGCGGTACAGCTGCCGCAGTGCGTTTGTTGCTGGGGTGGGTCGGGCGGCAGCGGCAGGTCTGTATATATTTCACCGAGAAAAAACCATGAGCCAGCCTGTGCATTGATCAGCATAGTATTTTTGCCAATCCAGCCGAGTCCCGACTTCTCTGCAAGCGCCCGTTCCAATACCGGGGCACTATCGACAAACGCTCTATAGTTATGGGGCCCGGCGACAGCGGCAATCTTATCTGCCAGTTTTGCTAATCGTTTGCGCATCAGTTTGTGATAGTCGCGGCCTAGGGCATAGCGGGAAACATAGGCCAGGTTTTTGTCTGCCAGCACTTCCTCCATATCAACAGTGTCCGGCAGATAGTCCATTCGAGCGCTAATGACCCGCAGGGTGCCTGGCAGCAGCTGCTCAGGGTGTGACCGTTTTTCACCATGGCTTTCCATGTACTTCATATTGCCGTGAAAGTTTCTTTGCAGCCAGTGACTCAGGTGTTGTTGGTGTTCAGTTAAGTCAATATCGCTGATACCGATTTGCTGAAACCCCAGTTCTTGTCCCCATTGGCGGATAGTTGAGACCAGCTCGGATGGGTTTATACTTGTCTGGTCATTACTAATGGTCATTACTAATGGTCATCGTAGTTATGAGTCGCTTCACCTATAATTGGGCATGACACTAGTATAGGGTAATCTTTAAATGGAAAGACATAATACTGAGCAGAAACTGCCGACCCATTTGTATCGAGCACAACAAGTGCGTGAATTGGATCGTATCGCCATTGATCAGGAAAATATTCCTGGGTTTACGCTGATGCGTCGAGCGGGGAAAGTTGCCTTTGACACGCTGATTGACCGCTGGCCGGAAGTAGACAAGATCACCGTAGTTTGTGGTGTTGGCAATAATGGTGGTGATGGTTATGTGCTGGCAACATTGGCGATGCAGCGTGGTATTGCTGTTGAGATCGTGCAGTGTGGCGACGTCAAAAAAATAACAGGAGATGCGCTGCAGGCCCGCCAACTAGCGCTGCAGGATGGCATTGGTAGCGTTGATTTTGACGGTGAGCGGCAGCTTGACCGTGGTGTTATTGTCGATGCCCTGTTGGGTACGGGCTTGAGTGGCGATGTTAGAGATAATTTTGCGCCCGTGATTGAGTGGATCAACCGGAGTCAGTGCCCGGTTTTGGCCATTGATATACCATCGGGTCTCTGCAGCGATACCGGTCGGGTATTGGGACATGCGGTATATGCAGACCAGACGGTTAGTTTTATTGGGTTTAAGCAGGGTCTGTTGACGGGTTCAGGACCGGATTATACTGGGCGGGTAGCCTTCAGTGATTTAGCGGTTCCTAAAGCGATTTTTCAGCAAGTGGTTGCTACTAGCCAGCGCTTGGATTTCGATGAGTTAATGGCAGCTTTGCCACCTAGACAATCCACGGCTCATAAGGGTGATTTTGGGCACGTGATGATCACCGGCGGCGACTCGGGTATGGCCGGCGCTGCGACAATGGCGTCGCAAGCGGCTTGTCGGGTCGGTGCCGGCCTTGTTTCCTGTGCCACTCGTCCAGAACATATCCCTGCAATTATCAGTCGATGTCCCGAAGTGATGGCGCATGGTGTTATTTCGGGGCAAGAAATTGAGCCTTTGCTGGCGCGTGCAACGGCGGTGGTAGTCGGGCCCGGTCTTGGGCGTGCTCCGTGGGGAGAACAGCTACTACAAAAGGTGTTTAAATTATCAGTGCCTTTGGTCATTGACGCCGATGCACTGAATATTATTGCCGATGGTCGCGTTGTTAAACAGCCCTACAAAGACAATTGGATCTTAACGCCTCATCCCGGGGAGGCAGCTAGACTGCTGGGTTGTAGTAGCGCTGAAATACAGCAAGATCGTTTTGCTGCGGTTGCCGAACTGCAGCGCCGCTTTGGCGGGACTGTGATTTTGAAGGGGGCGGGAACACTTGTCGCCGATACCGAGACGGCGACTATTGGCATCTGCCCCTATGGCAATCCCGGTATGGCCGCAGGCGGAATGGGGGATGTGCTGAGTGGTATATTGGGAGCGCTGCTAGCGCAGGGTTTGAGTCCTGCAGTTGCCGCTAGGTTAGGTGTGTGTCTTCATGGAAGGGCGGGTGATATTGCGGCGTCGTCGGGTCAGCGCGGTATGATGGCGACCGACCTGATAGCTCATTTGCGGCAGTTGGTTAATTAGTCATGGCGACGGTATCCACAATCGTGCAGGGCGAGCCAGCTATGTTGGAGCTGGGCGAATTAGTAGGGATTCGTTGTCAGCAGCAGCAGCTGGTGATATTTCTTAATGGCGATCTCGGTATGGGCAAAACCACCTTGTGCCGCGGCATATTGAGGGCATTTGGGCATAAGGGACCGGTAAAGAGTCCAACATATACGCTGGTTGAACCTTACAACTTTGATTCGTCGATTGTGTATCATTTCGATTTATATCGCCTGGGCGATCCGGAAGAATTAGAATATATGGGTATTCGGGATTATTTTGACGAAGATAATACCTTGTGCTTGCTGGAGTGGTCGGAAAAGGGAGGACAGTTTTTACCGAAAGCGGATATTGCGATCAATATAACGCTGACGCCTGGTGGTCGGATAGTAGAGCTGGTGGGTTATTCGAAAGCAGGCGATAAACTGGTTAAGCAGCTACAATAAGAGTGGATAAATAATCCCCGTCGTTGATCAAGCAAAAAGAAGAGAATGATATTGCCGAAGCGATTAATAATTATCAAAGCGATGTTTAGGTTGGGGCTATTGTCTGTCTTGGTTTTGGCTGCTGTCCCTAGCTATTCGGCGACTGTCGAAGATGTTCGTGTTTGGCGGGCGCCTGACCACACCCGCGTGGTACTTGATTTGTCAGGGCCTGTGACTCATAAAGTGATGACATTAGAAAGCCCTACTCGGATTGTTGTCGACATTGACAGTGCGAAAATGCGGGCGGATTTGACCGGGCTAGACTTTCAGGACAGTCCAGTCTTTAGAGTAAGAAGTGGCGTTAAAGATAAAACAGGTTTACGAGTGGTACTTGACGTTAATAGCAGCGTCAAACCGAGAAGCTTTTTGTTACCCAAAAATGATCAATATCGTGATCGGCTGGTTGTCGATTTATACGATAGAAAGCAAAAGAATCAGGTTGTTAAGCATGTTAACGATAAGAATCGGCGTGATATTGTTGTCGCCATCGATGCTGGTCACGGCGGTGAAGATCCCGGTGCAAGTGGCCCTGGAAACTTGCGTGAGAAAAAAGTGGTATTGGCGATCGCTAAAGAGCTTAACTACCTGTTGAAACAGCAAAAAGGGTATCAGCCGGTTATGATCCGCAATGGTGATTACTTCGTTGGGTTGCAAAAGCGACGAGGGTTGGCTCGCAAAGCTCAGGCCGATTTAATGGTATCTATTCATGCGGATGCTTTTAAAAACAGTCAAGCCCATGGTAGCTCAGTTTACGCATTGTCACGTAAAGGCGCATCAAGTGCGATGGCGGGAGTTTTAGCCGAAGATGCCAATAATTCTGATCTGGTAGGTGGTGTTAGTCTCGGCGATAAAGATGACGTGTTGGCCGGTGTATTGGCTGATCTGTCGATGGCAGCCAGTCTGGATGCAAGTATTCAGATCGGTACGGGTGTTGTCAGTGAGATGGGTAAGATTTCACGACTGCATAGCCGCAAAGTTGAACAGGCTAACTTTTCAGTTCTTCGCTCCCCGGATGTTCCCTCTATTTTGGTTGAGACGGGGTTTATTTCCAACCCAGGTGAAGCGAAAAAACTCAGCACGAAAAGTTATCAGCGAAAAATGGCGCGGGCTATTTATAATGGCATAACTCGACATTTTGCTGCTCGCCCGCCTCCTGATACTTATCTCGCATGGCAAAAACGCCAGCGTGACACTACGTTCGAGTATGTTATTGCCTCGGGTGATACACTGTCGGCAATCGCGCAGAGGTATAAGGTTAGCGTGGCGTCCATTCGCCGGCAAAATGATCTTATTTCAAGTGCGATAAAAATTGGGCAAAAGCTCACTATTCCTTCGTCCTGATAGATTCCTATGTCACAAATTAAACGCCTTAGTCCCCGACTAGCCAATCAGATCGCCGCCGGCGAGGTTGTCGAGCGCCCTGCATCCGTTATCAAAGAATTAGTTGAAAACAGTATGGATGCCGGTGCCAGTCGCATTGATATTGATATTGAGGCGGGCGGCGTTAAATTAATGCGAGTTCGGGATAATGGCGTGGGCATCGAGCAAGAAGACATGCCGTTGGCTTTGAGCCGGCATGCTACCAGTAAAATTATCGAGCTGGATGATCTGGAGAATGTTAGAACTCTGGGTTTTCGTGGCGAAGCTCTTGCCAGTATAAGTTCTGTGTCGAGACTGACTATCATGTCAAATACTGAAGAACAGGGAGCAGGCTGGAAAGCGCAGACAGAAGGTCGTGACATGGGTGTTGAGGTGAGTCCTACGCCGCATCTCCGGGGTACCTCCGTCGAAGTTCGGGATTTGTTTTTTAACACGCCGGCAAGGCGTAAGTTTTTGCGGACTGAAAAAACTGAGTTTAATCATCTGGAAGAGGTTGTTAAGCGCCAGTCACTCAGTCGATTCGATGTTGGCTTTTATTTAAATCATAATGGTCGAGCAATTCACGCTTTGAAACCCTGTGCCAGTCAGCTTGAGCGAGAGCGCAGGGTAGCGTCAGTGTGCGGTCCGGCGTTTATGCAGAATGCTCTGCATATTGATACCGAAGCAGCGGGTCTCAAATTGTGGGGGTGGGTAGCTTTGCCTACTTTTTCGCGCAGCCAATCTGATTTGCAACACTTTTTTGTCAATGGTCGGGTGATCCGAGATAAATTGGTCACCCATGCGGTGCGACAGGCCTACCGTGACGTTTTATTTCATGGAAGACACCCAGCTTTTGTGTTGTATCTGGAAGTGAATCCATCGATTGTCGACGTTAATGTCCACCCTACAAAGCATGAGGTGCGATTTCGGGATGGCCGTACGGTACATGACTTTTTGTTTAGAAGCCTGCATCGACTGCTGGCGGAAGTGCGGCCCGAAGATCAGCTAGCCCCCGCATCGATCAATTCTGCCGAGGGGCAACAAAGCGGAATTGCTGCCGGTGAGTTTCAACAGCAACAGACCATCGCCTGGCGGGCAGACACCACGCCTCAGCGGCCAGGTCAGTCCCCGGCATCTTTTCGTGAACAAGCGGCAGGCTATAGCGCGCTCTATGGGCGCGGTGAAAATGTTGGTTCGCACGGGCGCAGTGCTGGAGCGCTTGGCTCCGGTGCAACCATGGCGCCGCAAGAAGATGGAGAAGTTCCGCCATTGGGATATGCTATCGCTCAGTTAAAAGGTATCTATATTCTTGCTGAAGGTGAGCATGGTTTGGTATTGGTTGATATGCATGCCGCTCATGAGCGCATCACTTATGAAAGAATGAAAACTGCGCGGCAGGGTGTAGGGATTCAATCCCAGCCTCTGTTAGTTCCTGAGTCTATGGCTGTTAGTCAGCGTGAAGCCGATTGCGCTGAAGAGAGTAGTAATGTATTTCGTGATCTTGGGGTAGGTATAGAGCGTGCGGGCCCAGAATCGCTAGTTGTGCGTGAAATTCCGGTGATTTTGCAGGATAGTAACGTTGAACAGTTAGTTAGGGACGTGCTGTCTGATTTGATCGAGCATGGCAGCAGTGATCGAATTGAGGCGCATATCGATGAGATTCTGTCGACGATGGCTTGCCATGGATCTGTTCGTGCCAACCGACGGCTGACTATTCCTGAAATGAATGCTTTGCTTCGAGACATGGAAGAAACTGAGCGCAGCGGTCAGTGTAATCATGGCCGCCCAACATGGACGCAACTATCACTTGACGAGCTGGACAGGCTCTTTATGCGTGGACAATGACCTTACGCAAGTTAATAAGGCCTGAAATGCAATAAAATCAAGAAAATCTGTTTCTGGTGATGGCCAGGCTTGCTCACTCTTAAATATCCATCGGCCATGTCTGAGCTATACTTTTAAAGTTGTCAGATGAATTGGCTGAGGGTGGCAACGATGACAGGATGCGTCTTTTCTAAAGTTAGGATGACCAAGATGATCAAAAAGCTATCAAATTACCGGAAGCTGGCGACTCTGTTTCGATATTGTTTTTTTCTTGGTCTGCTTTTCTATCCTGCGATTGTTGTCGCGCAGGCAGGTCAGTTGAGCAGTGCCGCCTTGGAGCCTATTCGAGTCCAGCTGCGTTGGTATCATCAATTTCAATATGCCGGATATTATGCCGCCAAGGAAAAAGGTTTTTACGAAGAGGCTGGATTTGACGTTACACTAGTCGCTGGATCCACGGAGCTTATGCCAGTAAAAGAAGTGTTGGCTGGCAGAGCCCAGTTCGGCTCAAGTAATGGTCAGATACTGCTTTCTCGGTTGCAGGGAGAGGCTCTGGTTGCTTTGGCAGCGATTTTTCAGCACTCACCTTCAGTTCTAATTTCACTGGCATCATCGGGCATTAAAAGTCCCCAAGATCTAATTGGCAGGCGGGTAATGTCGTTGGGCGAGCATAGTGATGTAAGCCTCATCGCGATGCTCCATCAGGAAGGTATTCAGCTCGATGAGGTTGAGTTAGTTGCCAGTTCTTTTCAGATACAGGATCTAGTCGATAGCAAGGTCGATGCCTTTCATAGTTACCTAACGAATGAACCTTTCGAGCTGGAAAAACAGGGTGTTTTGTACAATGTAATAAACCCCCGAGACTACAATATTGATTTCTACTCAGACATCTTATTCACTCGAGAAGACGTTGCGAGAAAATCTCCAGAGCGAGTTGAACGGTTTCGGCAGGCAACATTGAAAGGCTGGAAGTATGCGTTAGCTTACCCTGAAGAAATAATTCAGTTGATTAAAAAAGAGTATAACAGCGAGAAATCAATTGACCATTTGCGTTTTGAGGCACTGTCGGTCCGAGGTCTTATGATGCCACATTTTAGTGAAATTGGGTACATCAACCCTATCAGAATAGAGTTGATGGCAAAGGTATTTCTCGATCTCGATATCGTCGATAACCTTGATAATTTGGACGGATTAATCTTTGAAAGTGATACAGGGTTATCTAGTGAGGTGCGCTCAGCGATAGTTTTTATCCTCACGTTTGTTATCGTATTGTTAGCTGTATCGGGACTTCTGGCCATATTTAACCGGCGATTACAGAGCGAGATTAGAGAGCGGAAGTTGGTTGAGGAAAAACTGGAAACGCTAGCATATACTGACCCCTTAACAAATTTGTTAAATCGGCGCGGTTTTTCGACGCGCTATGCCGACGAGTTGATGCGAGCACAACGCTATGGAGATGTTTTTAGCGTAATATTAATAGATTTAGACTTGTTTAAAAAAGTGAATGACCAGTATGGTCATGAGTCAGGAGACAGAGTGTTAGTATCGGTTGCAGATTTGTTGCTAAAAGATACGCGAGAGACAGATTTTTGTGGACGCTTCGGTGGTGAAGAGTTCATTCTTTTGTTGCCGAATACGTCGCTGGTCGAAGCGACGGTTTATGCCCGGCGACTATGCCAGCACATCGGCGACAATAATGTTCGCTTGCAAAACGGCAGCCTGGTTACGATAACTGCATCAGCGGGTGTTACAGAATGGCTGTCAGAAGATAAAGGAGAGGCAACCATCCGTCGCGCCGATCAGGCGTTATATCATGCTAAAAATAATGGCAGAAATCAGGTGGTTGCTTCGGATTTCGGTCTCGATGTCGCTGGATTTTCGAGTGAGTGATGTCTCCTTGCCGCCCGCTATTTTCATAATGGGGCCTACGGCTTCAGGCAAAACAGATTTAGCTATACAGTTATGTCAGCATCTTCCCTGCGAAATTATTAGCGTTGATTCGGCATTGATTTATCGTGGTATGAATATCGGTAGTGCTAAGCCCTCAGCGGCCGAATTATCGGTAGCTCCTCATCATTTGATTAATATTCGAAGTCCAGAGGATACCTATTCAGCTGGCGAATTTCGGACCGATGCCCTTGTGGCAATGGCTGAAATAAGTGCTAGAGGAAATATTCCTTTGCTGGTTGGCGGCACCATGCTGTACTTCAAAGCTTTGCTGGAGGGTATTGCTAAAACGCCGG
>Ga0206127_1004732_pt1 | contig 11839 bp, 12 predicted proteins | sample Helgoland_Spring_6_FD_148646 | JGI IMG/M metagenome (GOLD analysis project Ga0206127, IMG submission 148646) | Pelagic subsurface seawater microbial communities from Kabeltonne, Helgoland, North Sea - Helgoland_Spring_Bloom_20160419_1 | ecosystem: Environmental > Aquatic > Marine > Epipelagic ...
CTTTCTAGCGGTATCAACAGGATCTTTGTCATATACAGTTACTTCTTCATATTTACCTTTGTGCAGGCGTACCACTTCTCCGTTCAGGAGGTCAACAGCAGGGATTACTTTCATTCAGCAGAAATACGATTTACTTTGTTTTCAGAATAGACCAAATCTAAGAAGTTTTGCAAAACTTTGGAGCCTACACTTCCTGATTTTTCGGGATGAAATTGAACTCCCAAAAAATTGTCTTTGGCTACTACCGCAGAAAATTCGTTAATATAATTACACGATGATAATGTGTATTCAGAAACCGGCGCGTAAAAACTATGCACAAAATAGAGATGTTTTTTCTCTTCCAATCCATGAATGAGATGATGATCTTGAAGCTTTTTTAAAGTATTCCATCCCATATGGGGAACTTTCTCAGTGTCGGATTCGAATTTTTTTAGATTTCCGGGGATGATTCCCAGTCCTTCTGTATCGCCTTCACTGGAACCTTCATAAAACAGCTGCATTCCAACACATATTCCTAAAACAGGTTTCTTAGTCTGCTTTAGCCAATTATCAATTTCAAGTTCTTTAAGAGAATCCATAGCTGCTTTCGCATGGCCAACACCGGGAAATATAACTGCTCTTGCGCTTTCCAGTTCCTGTGGAGTTTGTGCAAAAAAATAATGAGCTCCTAAACGATCTAACGCATTTGATACTGAAGCAATGTTTCCAGCCTTGTACTTGATGATAGCAATCATAAATTAAAGTGAGCCTTTCGAGCTCGGTATTTGATCTTTGATGCGCCCGTTTTGTTCTATAGCCGTCTTTAAAGTCCGAGCGAAACCCTTAAAGCATGCTTCAATTTTATGGTGATCATTCTCACCTTTGCATGTAACATGAAGTGTTGCTTTCAAGTTCATTGAAAGGCTATAAAAAAAATGTTCTAACATTTCAGTAGGGAAATCTCCCACATATTCTCTTTTCATAGGAACATCAAACACGAGGTAAGGTCGGCCCGATAGGTCCATTGCAACGGTAGACTGAGCTTCATCCATAGGTAGAACAAAGCTGTAACGTTCAATGCCCTTTTTATCACCAAGAGCGTTTGTAATTGCTTCACCAAGCGCAATGGCAACATCTTCAATGGTATGGTGTTCATCAACTTCAAGGTCGCCTTTGCAGAAAATATCCAGATCGACCAATCCATGGCGAGCAATCTGTTCCAACATATGATCGAAAAACTTTAGCCCCGTGTCGATGGTTGATTTTCCGGTTCCATCCAGATTAAGATCTACCTTAATTTCCGTTTCTTTGGTTTTTCTGTGGATGGATGCTTTTCTTTCAGGATGAGTCAATATCTGAGCAATTTCTAACCAGAAATCCGAAGTTGAGACTATTTTTCCACTCCTATCTTTTAATACTAAGGTTTTATTATCGGTTTTATTACCGTACGAAATTTCAAAATCGAAACTATTACTATCCGAAAGTTTAATTTCTTCCTGTTGGAGCATCTTTTCTTGTTGTTCAGAAAGAGCATTTCCGGATAAAACAAGATTGAATCCTGATTCAATAATTTTCCTTAATGCTGATAGTGTATTTTTTCTAAAAAGGAATTCTTTTTGAAGAGGTAAAAGGGTATTACTTTCAATTGAGAGGATCATGGCAGATGTTACTTAATTGTGAAGTTTAAAAGTGATTTTTTGTCTAAAATTATGCAACTAATAACAAAAGCGTGGAAAAATGAATTCAAAGTTAAACATTTTAGCTTGGGTACTGCGAATTGCAGCTGCAGGAATTTTATTACAAACCTTATTCTTTAAATTTACCGGGGCTCCTGAAAGCATATATATTTTTGAGACCGTTGGGTTAGAACCGTTTGGAAGATATGCATCAGGAATTACAGAATTATTCGCTGCTATCTTTTTATTGATACCAAGATTTAATTGGCTTGGCTCACTGCTCGCTTTAGGTGTGATGAGCGGCGCAATTCTGAGCCATTTAACTGTTTTAGGAATTGAAGTAAAAGGAGACGGTGGATTACTCTTTGCACTCGCAATCGTTGTATTTATCAGCTCAGTAATTCTATTGTACTTTGATAGAAATAAGATTCCGGTCATTGGTTCAAAGTTTGAGAATTCAGAATCTTAATTAAGGCATTTAAGAATTTTTCATTTTCTTCTTTTGTCCCAACAGTCAAACGTAAACAATTCTCGCAACGGGGTTCATTGCCACGGTAGCGGATTATAACTCCCAGCTCTGCTAACTGTTTATAGATTTGAAAGGCATCTTCAATTCTGAAGATCAGAAAATTAGCATCTGATGGAAAAATTCGATCAACTTGTTCTGTTTTTTGCAGAGCAGCAATGAGTCTGGATTTTTCATTTTTGATCAACGAAATATTTTTGTTCACCGAATCAAGATTGTCAAAAGCTTTTAAAGCAGCTTGAGAAGTAAGTTTATTGATGTTATAAGGAGCTTTTACCTTCATCATATATTTAATGACTTCCGGGTGCGCAATGGCAATTCCCAATCGAATTCCTGCTAAGCCAAAAGCTTTAGAAAGAGTTTGCAGAACTATCAAATTCGGATATTCTTTAACCGCTTTTGCAAAACTATCTTGTTCAGAGAAATCAATATAGGCTTCATCTACAACAACCAATCCATCGAAATTTTCTAAAAGTGCAATAATGTCTTTTCGATCGATATCATTTGCAGTAGGATTATTAGGAGAGCACACAAAAATCAGTTTCGTGAAATCCGTAACTCTGTTGAGTATTTTTTCGGTTTGAAGTTGAAAATCTTCTGTTAATAAAACTTCGTCGATTCGAACGTCGTTGATATTTGCCGAAACTTTGTACATCCCGTAAGTAGGGGGATTGATAATGATCCGATCTTTTACCGGACTACAGAAAATTCTGAATAACAGATCTATTGCTTCATCACTTCCTACACCTACAAAAACATTTTCCATTTCTACATTTCGGAAAGCAGCGATTTTAGTTCGCAGCTCTTCCTGATATGGCATTGGGTAGCGATTCAGTTCAAGGTCATTCTCAAAAGGTGAGCCAAAACTATTCTCATTTGCATCGAGTAAAATCCCGGAATCAAAATCATCTCGTGCAGATCGATAGGGTTTTAAGTTCAGAATATTATCCCGAACGAGATTTTCTATGTTGAATTTCTTTTTCATTAAAAACCAGTAGTTTTGTCATTTCGATTGATCAGGCGAAAGCATGAGATTGAGAAGTCTAAAGAATTAAGTAGTGCTTCAACGATTGCTAGATGTCTCACATTAGTTCGACACGACAAAGAAAAAACATTCGAATTAATTCTATTCATCACCACCCTCTATTGACTTTAATCGAATACTAACCGCATTTTTGTGAGCCTGTAGTTCTTCTAAATCTGCAAGAATTTCTACTGTTGGCCCAATATTCTTTAAACCTTCTTCAGTTAAAGTCTGCATAGTAATAGTTTTTTGGTACGAACTCAGATTCACACCGCTGTACATTCTTGCATAACCATAAGTTGGCAACGTGTGATTGGTTCCTGATGCGTAATCCCCAACACTTTCTGGAGTGAGATTTCCAAGGAAGACCGAACCGGCGTTATTAATCTCATCTTTCCATTCTACCGCGTCAGCAGTGTTCACGATCAAGTGTTCAGGAGCATATTCATTGGAAAAAGAAAATGCCTGATCTAAAGATTCCATTTCAATGACATAGCTTTGATCTAATGCCTGTTTGGCAATTTCTTTTCTTGGAAGCATAGCGAGTTGTGCTTCGATTTCTGTGTTAAAAGTATCAAAATCAAAATCTGAAGTTGCAACCAGCACAACCTGACTATCTTTTCCATGCTCAGCCTGAGAAAGTAAATCAGCAGCTACAAATGCAGGATTTGCTTGTTTATCAGCGATCACAAGAACCTCTGAAGGCCCGGCAGGCATATCTATGCTGATTTGGGCATCACTGTTTTGCAGAATCATTTTAGCCGCAGTTACAAACTGGTTTCCGGGGCCAAGAATCTTATCAACTTTGGGAACAGATTCAGTTCCTAAAGCCATTGCAACAACAGCCTGCGCTCCACCTGCTTTTAAAATTGAAGTAACGTTAGCTTTTTGGGCGATATAAATAATTTCAGGAGCGATGCTTCCATCTTTTCGGGGAGGCGTTGCAAGAATAACCTGTTCACAACCTGCGATCATAGCCGGAACTGCTAACATCATTGCTGATGAGGGAAGAACAGCCGTTCCTCCGGGTACATATAATCCAACACGTTGAATCGCTTTCACAACCCGCGAGCATTTTACGCCCGGCATGGTTTCAACATCTAATTTCAAAGATCGCTGTGCACTGTGAAAACGAAATATGTTATCAAAAGCAGTATCAATAGCCGATTTAACATGCTCATTTAGTTTGATCTCGATCTTTTTCGGATCAATTAACATCTCATTCAGATCTACATCATCAAACTTTTTTGTATATGAACGCAACGCAGAATCGCCATCAGATTCAATATCATCAATGATAGGTTGAACCGTGTTAAAAATAGATTTAAAATCTATTTTCGGTCTTTGTATCAACGTTTTGATATCTCCCTCAGATAAATCTTTGTATTGATAGGTTTTCATTTAAAAGTCGTAATTAGAAGTTCCATGTTCAGAGTTCTACGTTCTAAAGGATCATACTTTCAATCGGCAACATCACAATATCAGTAGCACCGGCATTTTTGAGTTCTTCCATTACAGTCCAGAATTGAGTGATGGGAATTACCGTATGTATCGCAACCATATCGCTTTCTGCTAAAGGTACTATTGTAGGACTTTTCATTGAAGGAATGATGGATTTTACTTTTTCTATAGAATTTGATGGCGCATTCATCATTATATAACGGCTTTGTTTTGCTTGCTGATAACCATCAATACGAACTAAAAATTTCTCGATTAACTCTTTTTTCCCTTCTGAAAGTTCCTGATTGGTTTGTACCAGCTCTGTTTCTGATTCCATGATGGTAATGAGTTCTTCTAAGCCGTTTGCCCGAAGTGTTCCTCCCGTTGAAACCAAATCCGAAATTGCATCTGCAACACCTAACTGTGGTGTGATTTCAACTGCTCCTGAAATTTCGACCATTTTTACGCTCACTTCTTTTTCTTCGAAATATTTACCTGTTATGAAAGGATAGCTTGTGGCAATGGTTTTTCCTTCAAAATCCTTGGCTGTTTCCATTTTACTGTCTTTCGGTACAGCAACTGATAACCTGCAACGCCCGTAATTCAATCCTCGAAGAACAGTTACATTCGCATTTTTTTCGGCACGTTCATTTGCTCCAACAAAACCGAGATCGCAAATCCCATCCTGAACGTATTCCGGTATATCGTCATCCCGAAGCAGAAGTAGCTCCACATCAAAATTTCGGGTTTTTACCATTAAGTTGCGTTTATAGTTGTCAAATTCGACACCAATACCTTGTAGTAAGCTCACGGTTTTTTCTGTTAAGCGGCCGCTTTTTTGGATAGCAATGCGTAATGAGGTCGAAGAATCTTTCGATCGGGTCATAAGTCAGTAATAATGTTTTGTATAATAAAGTTAAGAGAGAAAAATGGAAAAAGTACGCTATTTACGCGTGATGATACCCTTGATGAAGATGGTGGGCACCAAAATGGAGATGGGAGATATGTAATTTTTTTCCTTTCACTTTTCAAAGATAGTAATTAGTTAGTAATAGAGAAAGCAGTGATTGTTAAATAAATGATAAATCCTCAACCTATTTTCAAATATTAGAGTTTCCTTAAATTGGAAATGATTTTGAAGCCCTGTAACGATATCTTTAACTTCTATTAAAATTAAGATAACGGATCACATGAAAACGATAGCTCAACTAACATACATCCCACTGGAAACACACAATCCAAGAGAAAAAGTGCAAGAGCTTTTAGAACATCTCGCTCAATTTGATGTACAAATTGAAGTTGGATATTTGGCGACTACTATTATTGGACATCCGGATGTGGTTTTTGAAGCCATTCAGGAATTGTACAAAATTATGGCTGTAGAGTCTTCAAAGTTCAGATTTCATGTCGAATTACTAAGTCCCGAAGCTGACTAGAAGCCAATTAAAAATAATTGGGAAAATTTTGTAAGGAATGGCTTTGAAACTGTCTTACTTGCAAAAAGGAAAACTAGTATGAGACCAAAGTTCTATATTTACATTTTAAGTAATCGTTCAAAGTTAATCTATATCGGATTAACTAATGACCTGAAAAATATTCTAAAAAAGCACCGTGCTTTGAAAATGGAATGTACCAAAGGTAATTTTGGGTTAAATAAATTAGTGCATATAGAGGAATATTACGATATAGATCAGGCGATCAAGAGAGAAGAAGAACTAAAAAAAGCTCCCCGTTCATTTAAAGCCAAGTTACTTTCGTATTCTAATCCTTCTTGGGAATGTATTCAAGGATATTGGATGGAGAATTTAGAAAGAGCTGTTGTTAAATAATCAGTTAGTTTAAACAATCGCTTTAGTACCTCATTCGTTCTTTGTATCTTTACAAGCTTATAAAGAGACGGACTAAAGGCTACATGAATAACATTCGTAATTTTTGCATCATTGCTCACATCGATCACGGGAAATCTACGCTCGCTGATCGTTTACTACAATCTACCGGAACTATCAGCGAACGCGAAATGCAGGAGCAGGTTTTGGATGACATGGATCTTGAACGGGAACGTGGTATTACCATTAAGAGTCACGCTATCAAGATCGATTATAAACGTCCAAACGGAGAGGAATATAGTTTCAACCTGATTGATACTCCCGGTCACGTTGATTTTGCCTATGAAGTTTCGCGCGCACTCAAAGCTTGTGAGGGTGCAATTCTTGTTGTTGATGCCGCTCAGGGTATTGAAGCTCAAACTATCTCGAACTTGTATCAGGCTATTGAACAAAACCTTGAAATCATTCCGGTTCTGAATAAAATTGATCTTCCTGGAGCTGATCCTGAAGGTATTGGTCAACAGGTTATTGATCTGATCGGATGTGAAAGAGAAGATATTCTCCACGTTTCGGGAAAAACAGGAGAAGGAATCCCGGCACTGTTGGAAGCAATCATTGAAAGAGTTCCGGGCCCAAAGCAAGAAGTTGATAAGCCACTTAGAGCTCTTATTTTTGATTCTGTATTTAATACTTATCGTGGTTCTGTTGCTTATGTTCGTGTGATGGAAGGGACTCTTAAAAAAGGCCAAGCTTTTAAATTCATGGCAAACAAGGAAGAATATAATGCCGAAGACATTGGTTTTCTGAGGATGACGTATCAGCCTACAAAAGAATTGAAAGCTGGTGAAGTTGGATATGTTATTGGAAGTGTAAAATCACTTCAGGATGTACGAGTTGGTGACACGATTACATCTGTTGATAACCCGGCTGAAATACCAATTCCTGGATATCAGGAATCTAAGCCTATGGTATTCTCAGGAATTTATCCCACACAAGCAGAAGATTTTGAGGACTTGAGATCAGCATTAGAAAAATTACAATTAAATGATGCTTCTCTTTCTTACGAGCCTGAAACTTCTAAAGCACTTGGATTTGGTTTCAGAGCAGGATTTCTTGGACTGCTTCATATGGAAATTGTTCAGGAAAGGCTGGATCGCGAGTTTAATATCGATATCATAACAACAGTTCCTAATGTGCAGTACGAAGTTAAACTTGAGGAAGGAAACACAATCAAGGTTGATAACCCAAGTCAAATGCCGGAAGTGGCTGAGATCGATTCTATTTTTGAGCCATATATTAAGGCGAGTATTTTAACTCCCGCTGAATATATCGGTCCAATTATGAAATTATGTCAAAATAAACGTGGAGTTTATGTAAATCAGATATTCATGCAAAATAATCGGGTCGAAATTACGTATGAGATACCGATGGCTGAAGTTGTTTTTGATTTTTATGACAAGCTAAAATCCGGAACTCGCGGGTATGCTTCTTTAGATTACGAATTTATTGATTATCGTAAAGGAGATTTGGTACGATTAGATATTCTGTTAAATGCGGAACCTGTGGATGCATTATCAAGTATCACCCATCGTGATAAAGCATATTATCAAGGACGAAAAGTTTGTGCTAAATTAAAAGAATTAATTCCAAGACAACAATTTGAAGTAGCGGTACAGGCTGCAATTGGAAGTCGTGTTATTGCTCGTGATTCAGTAAGAGCACTTCGTAAAGATGTGACGGCTAAGTGTTATGGTGGAGATATTTCACGTAAAAGAAAACTTCTTGAAAAACAGAAAGAAGGTAAAAAGAGAATGAAACAGGTGGGTTCAGTTGAAATACCTCAAGAGGCATTTTTAGCTGTTCTTTCCATGGATGAGGACGACAGGTAAGTATGATTGATACATTAAAATTGGTAGTAGCTATTTTTGGAATGGCTGTTTTTTTCGGTGATTCAGCATTGGCTCAATTTGAAGAGCCCAAGATCATGAAAGTAGAGAATGAAGATGCTGAAAAATATCAAAGTCAGATAGCAAGTTTTAATTTAACCGGACAAGGACTATATGGTCAAACTTCTATCGATAAGATGTCATCATTAGAGATTAGAGCAAGGTTACAAGGAGCCTTCGGTAATCCTACAAAAACTCTGGAAACCATCACAAAGGAAAAGAACTTCAGATTAGCAAAAGCTATTCAGTTTGAATATTGGTTTTTTATAGATGATCCAATTTCGGATGATCCCATTCCATTAATCATACTGGATTTTACCGGACCGTTTGGAAATGGTGTAACTTTTGGTGCAGCAAGCAGGTATGTAGACTTAATGCCACAAATAATGAGAACTTTTGAGAAAGCATTACTTAATACAGAACCAGCAAAATTTTCAGATTACTATTTCGAAGAACAAAATATGAAATGGTATTTAATAGAAAGTGATGGAAAAGATCATCAGGTAAAACCTATTGAGCAACCTACTCACATAAAATTTAATTAAACGAATACATTGGAAGACAAGAATACTGATGAGCCTAAAAAAAGCTCATTTTGGCAAAGAAGGAAGGACAAGTTAGAAGAAGATAAAAAAGCAAAGTCATGGTTGCGTGAGTGGTTAGATGCTTTAGTATTTGCTTTTTTTGCAGCTGCAATCTTGCGAGCTCTTATTTTCGGATCATATAAAATTCCAACTCCATCTATGGAGCAAAACCTGATGGTTGGTGACTTCCTGATCGTTTCAAACCTGACTTATGGCCCAAGAACCCCAATGGGTATTTGTGTTCCTTTTACTCAATGGTGTTTGCCGGGAGTAAAACTTCCATCTACCAGAATTCCGGGATTCAGAGATGTAGAACGTAACGACATAATAGTATTTAATGTTCCTCATGAGATAAAACCTATATCTCAAAAAACAAATTATATAAAACGAGCGGTTGCTGTTGCAGGTGATACTTTGGAGATCAGAGATAAAGTAGTTTATATCAACGGAGAGAAGGAGAACAATCACGAAGGGCTTCAAAAGCATTACTTCTTGAAAATGAATGATAGAGTTCGTTTAAGTGAAGCTAAAATGAAATCAGTTGGAGCCGGTGCTCTTCAAAATGTGCCCGGAGGCAAAGATATATTCATCGATTATATTGGTGATGACGTATATCGTGTTAACTTAACTGATGAAGCTGTTTTTCAGATACAATCCTGGCCCGAGCTGGATTCTTTATGGTTAAGTAAAACTCCGGAAGGTGAAATAGACAGAGGTTACGCTTCAACCAGATCTACCTATGATTTTGCAAAAGCATTCAGAAGTCAGGATCAATTTCCACCGATAGTAATTCCGTTTGAAGGTCAGGAAGTCGAGTTAAATAACCAGAATTGGTTTATCTACAAAGACTTGATTGAGCGATACGAGAAAAATCGTCTTGAGCGAAAAGATGGAGATATCTTTATAAATGGTGAGCAGACAAATTTATATACTATTCAGCAAGACTACTATTTTGCTATGGGTGATAATAGAGATAATAGTGAAGACAGCCGTTTCTGGGGCTTTATTCCAAAAGATCACATTATCGGAAAGGGTTTTATTGTATGGTATTCTCACGACAAAGGCGTTCCAAGATTCGAAAGAATTCTGAAGCTGATTAAATAGAGAAATTTTGTCATTCTTGTAGATGTCAGGTAATTCGTTGACAAAAATTATCATTAGCTATCTCAGAAAAACTAGTAGGGTCATCCTGAGGATACCTCCGAAGGATCTTCATGACTGATTAATAGCTAGAATAGTTTTTACTTTCTCCTTTTGTACCGACAAAAGAAGGAAAAGCTCCCGGCAAAGTTCCTTCCGTGCCAAGCATCCGCGAAGCGAGGGACAATACCAAATGCTTCGTGCCTCAGCAGGTTTTGTCCGGCTCACTTCTAGTTGTGATATTTTGGCTAATACTCCACGAACTCCATGCCGAAGGTTTTGTTCTTAATTAGTTTTTATTCATTTTTTGTTTAAATAGTTTAAAAATGAGTAATAGATATTTAAAACTAGAAATAGTTTGGAAAGATGAAACCATGCTTGAACTACAAGGAATTGGTAAAAACACGAGTAATATTAAATAATACTTTAATAGGAATTACATCCATTTAGTATTTTCCCATTTGCCTCCCATCCCAAACCTTTTCATATTCTTCGATCAACTAACTTGGATTGAACTATGAAAAAAACCGGTTTTCTATTTCTTGCTCTACTATTTCTTATTCCTAATGCCTTTGCTCAAACTGGATACCCGGAAATTCTTTCTATGAAAGAACGAGCTGAGATTATTGACAATCTGCTGGAAGATAAGATCAAAACAATGCTTCCGGATCTTATGAGAAGAACAGGTATTGATATGTGGGTGGTAGTTTCCAGAGAATACAATGAAGACCCGGTGATAGAAACATTGTTGCCTGCCACTTGGTTAGCCGCTCGTAGAAGAACGATTTTGGTAATGTATGACCAGGGAGAAGGCAAAGGTGTTGAGACGCTTGCTGTAGCCAGATATGATGTTGGTAAAACGCTTAAAAAAGCATGGGATAAGGAAAAAGAACCCAATCAATGGAAACGACTGAGAGAGATCATTGAAGAAAGAAATCCTAAGAAAATAGGGATTAATCAAAGTGACGATTGGGGCTTAGCTGATGGAATTGTAGCAACAGATCTTCGGGAAATGAAAGCAGCAATTGGAAGCAAGTATGCAAACAGAGTTGTTTCAGCCGAGAAATTGGCAGTGGGTTGGTTAGAGACTCGATCTGCAGAAGAAATGACTGTCTATCCCCAAATAGTAAGAATAGCTCATAAAATTATAGCTCATGGATTTTCTGATGAAGTGATACAGCCCGGAGTTACCACAACTAATGATGTGGTTTGGTGGTTCAGAGAAAAGATCAAAGAATTAAAATTGATTACTTGGTTTCACCCAAGTGTTTCTATTCAACGAGCAGATCCTGAATCATTTGATCATTTACGATCCTTTTCCAGTAGACCCGATAATAATGTGATCATGCCCGGAGATCTTATTCATGTAGATTTTGGAATCACTTATTTGAGATTAAATACGGATACTCAACAACACGCTTATATATTACGACCCGGAGAAACGGAAGTACCAAAGTATTTGAATAAAGCATTCGACAGCGGAAACAGGCTTCAGGATATTTTCACAAATAACTTCAAAGAAGGACGAACCGGAAATGAAGTATTGAAGATGTCGAGAGAGCAAGCGATCGCTGAAGGAATTAAACCTTCCATTTACACTCATCCAATCGGGTATCACGGTCATGCTGCAGGAACAACATTAGGAATGTGGGATTCTCAGGGAGGAGTTCCCGGAAGTGGTGATTATCCGCTACATTT
>Ga0206127_1004744_pt1 | contig 11813 bp, 5 predicted proteins | sample Helgoland_Spring_6_FD_148646 | JGI IMG/M metagenome (GOLD analysis project Ga0206127, IMG submission 148646) | Pelagic subsurface seawater microbial communities from Kabeltonne, Helgoland, North Sea - Helgoland_Spring_Bloom_20160419_1 | ecosystem: Environmental > Aquatic > Marine > Epipelagic ...
AGCACCCCAAGGAGCTGGAATCGTTGCAGTCCAGGTACCGTCACCATTGTCACTCGCAACACCATCCGCATGATTAAGATCCCAACCTAACGCGTCTGAATGTAAACGTGCAGATGCTGTACCAGCAGGTAGCGTTGCAGTAAAGCTTACTGTTGTGTCTGGCTCTGGATCAGAAGCAGCTGGAGTATCAGAACAATCGTTAGCAACCTCAGTTACAGACGTAGTTCCAACTCTCAACCAACGGTTAACACCTCCGCCCCAATCGTTAAGATCGTCATTGGCACAGTAACCAGCATCAATATCATCTCGTAGATTCTCTTCAACACCATCAACCATCCACTTATAGTCAGTATCAGTTGTCCAAGCAGGATCTAGAGTTAATGACCAAGTACCGTCACCATTATCTGAAGCAACACCGTCAGGATGATTTGCATCCCAACCAAAGGCACCTGAGTGCATCTGAACGGCTGTTGTACCCGCTGGCACCGATACAGTAAAGTTTACTCCAGTAGCTGGCTCTGGATCAGTTCCACCAGTATTATCGTCTGAAGGACAGCCTCCAAACGGAACAGCGGCAAGATCTGCGTCACCATCAACCACAAGAAGTCGGTTAACATATTCTTCCTGATTACCATTTTCATCTTCTGCACCAAAAGTTACAGAGACACATGAAGCATCAGCAGCAAGTGTTTCCTGTGTGACACCCAAAGCAAACTTATAAGCATATGAACCAGCTGCCATAGGAGCATTTTCATTCAATGTAATAGACCAGACACCATCACCATCTTCGTCTGTCATATTGGCACATTGACCACAGAAACCATTGAACTCACCCACAAGGTTAGGAGTTTGACCGGCTAGGTCAACACCATTCATGTCAACATTGAAGGTAATATTGCCAGGCTCTGGCTCACCATTACCGCCACTATTAGCATCACGAACAATGACAACATCTTTTACAATAACGCCCTTATCTTGTGTATCTAGATACATCAATAGCGATTGATAAACATTTGTACCCTGGGATGGAATAGCAATCGTATACGTCGCCTCAGTAGCACCACTTACTGTCACTGAATCAGTATCAAACGATGGATCAACATCTGGATGCGGATTTTTTTCTAAACGGAAACGCACATCTACAGATCCACCATCAGGTACAGAACCTGTAAAGGTGATAGAACCTGCTTCCGTGAAATAAAGTGGATAAACTGCTAGATACTTATTAGCAAAGCCAGCCCAACCTTCAGCATCGCTTGGATAAGCGTACAAAGGACCGTCTTCAACAGTAGTTCCACCAAACGCCTCTATGAACATTGGAGACGTAAACTCTTTACTAGAGAAATCGGCATCAAGCGGAGCAACATCATCAGCATCCGCTACACCATCACCATCGTCATCTTCATCTAAAGCGTCCGGAATACCATCGTTATCGGTATCTGGAGAATCACACTCATTAAAAACATCGTTCTCATTTGGAAGTTCGTGGTTATAAACGCGATAAACGTAATCAGAAGAAACGCTATCTTCTGCACAGTAAGGAGGCTGATAAAGTGCTGATAGATCTTCAAAGTTTGCATCAACATACCACTGATACTGAAAAGATGTATCTGCCTGAACGTTTACAGTAGCAGACCATGTGCCATCACCATTATCGACGGCATCTGGACCCTGTGTGTCGTCCCAATCCCATAAATCTGAATTAAGGAATATGAAACCATTTGCAGTAGCAGAATCAACTTCAAGAGTTAACACTACATCGACCATTTGGATACCATGGAAATACATGTCATCCATGTAGAATGTTTCAGCACCACCCATAGGCTTAAGAACAATCTGGTCAACATTACCAACCAAACCTGTGAAATCCGCTAGGGGAATCTCCACAACTGACCACTGATCCGGTATCATATCGGTTGCTGGGACATAATAAACCATCTCACCACCAGTGCCCTCAGTCAAATCAACAAGCTTAATTTCAAACTCAGAAGAAGCCTGGCGATACAAGCTAATGTTTAGTGTTGAAATACCACCGATAGAAACATCAACAGGCACGTCAAAACCAGCAAAAACTGTTTGATCAAATTTCTTGATAGTGTTGCCATTGTCGATAGTTAGCTCACTCGCAGTACCCTGAGACCAAGATGTATTACCCACACCATTTAAGGCTGAAGTATAGGAATCGCTAAAAAGTGATACCGCTTCAGCAGGAGTAGGAGTAGGCGCGCCCGACAAAAAAGCAGCAGTAGTCGGCTCACCTGGAGCAGCTACAAGAGTCGCATTAGGGAAAGTAATATCATCAAAGTAGTAAAAGTTAATAGTATCGTCATTACCAACTAGACCTGCAGAGTCGGGACGAATTTGAACTTTATGCCAGTTAACAGAAGCGTCTGCACCACTGACATCAAAACTTAGATAATTCCAACCAGCTGTAACATTCTGGTTCACAACATAAGCCGCTGAACCATCAGACTCTAACTCAAAATTTATATTGCCATCTTGATCGGCAAGCACTGTCATAGTGACCGGAGCAGTCCCATCACCGATGAAATCAGACTCTGAATACTCGATAGCTAATGTAAAGCCAGACCACCACTCAGCGTTTACTCCATTTTCAAACCGAAGCATGGCACTTGAGGAAACTCCGTCTTCTTGAACAACAGAGACAAGACCGCGCCCTGCAATACCATAAGCGGGATAGTCTGAATCAGGCAATGCATAACTGCCATCATGGGCACCATCATCGTTAAGATTTTCAGTGAAACCTTCGAAATCGTAAACGACATTAGCTTGAGCAGTAACGGCAAAAGAAGACACCAGCAAAAACATAACCGCTGGTAATGATGACTTCAAATTGCGTACAGCACCGAATAAAGCTGATTTAATTGTAAGAATAAGTTGGTACATAATTATTTTTATCCAAGTTTATTAAACTAAAGATGCCCAAATACAGGACAATCACTACAAGTGACAATTGGCAGACCCTCAAACCAAAAATCAAAATGGAAAAATCCAGCCTACATATTTAACTACGACATTAAATTGATACCAGCTTTGTTAGAGCGGAAGCTAACAGGTGATAATTCGCTGAATGACTCGCCCCAAACTTTTAAACAATTTTTATTATCTTATTATCAAATATATAGAAGGAACTTAATATTTCCTTACTCTGATTGTCAGGCTCATCGTATATATAAACCACCCCTATAAGTTAAGAGGTATATAAATTGCGCCAAAAGGGAAGTTATTCGTTAATGATTAAAGTATGTGCTTGACGGCTCTAAATAATTAATAACAGCTACTAACGATTTAAATTACCCAGCAGCAAAGCTCTAAGCTTTCGCGCCAAAGACATGTCAGTAGGCGCCAAAAAACTCTTTTGCGACTCTGAAATATGATCAAAAGATTCAGGCTTAGACTCGAACACATAATGATTAAAGATCCGCTGCCAATGCTTCTTTTGGTGCTCCGGCAAATCACGAACACTCAATATACTATGAAGCAGCGCATCTTGCGGTAACCCTAGGTAAGATGGCGTTTCCCGCCACCAATAATTAATTAAGACATTAACATCACCAAGGCTTTCAACATGATGCCACCACAGACTAGGGATATAAATAGCATCCCCAGGCTGCAACTCAGCTATCAAGGCTTGTTCTTCGGCAATTTTATATCTTGGGAAGCGTTTATAGTCGGGCCTATTTATATCCACCATACTGATCGATTGACCAGCAGGGGTAAAATCAAGCGGTCCAATATAAAGATTTTCTAATTGCTCAGGGGGAAATAAAGTAAAGCGTCGACTTCCAGCACAGACGAATGCTAAGTTATCTGGAATGTCATAATGCGCAGGAACACGAGTGCGGTTACCAATCCAAGCACTTTGAAGTGGCGTCACACCCGGAATTTCAAAATTATTATCATTACTTAAATCAGGCAATACATAACCTAAGGTCGTAGAGCCCATATAGTGGGTTATATCCTGTTCCTTATTCAAACCCTTTTTTAATTGATCCGACAAGTAATCGAGGGTTGTAGACTGTTTTTGGAAGTTTAATTCTGCTAAATCATTCGAATAAGAAAACTGATTGCCCGCAGAACCATCACCAGAAAAGCTCACAACCGGAGCACCCTGGTAATATGACAGAAGATAATCCAAACAGGCGCTATCGGACTGCTTACTCGCCTGTACTAGCGGCCAGTCAGACACAAGACCTCTGATCACAAAGGGGCTATGAGAATCTAAAAGCTCATAATTAAAATCCTTAGCATCAATAACCTTAACAGCAGTCATCCAATTCCTCTCAATCTCAACAAAACAACTAATTTACTTATTTTTTAGACGTATAAGCTTATTAACATTTAGCGTCGATGCCAATACCATATAGATATGCTGCAAATAACCAGCCTTATGTAATACGCCCAACTGAGTGTCATCAAGCTCTCTTACCTTATCCTCATTAATGGTAAACAGACCATCTAAACTATGGCTTGCTTTCTCATTAATCTGAATATTCATTTTTAGAGACTCAACCAGATCAAACTCACTAAGCGCCTGTGAAAAACTCTTACTCGACGGATATCCCTGATTAATTGTCATTAAGACACTAGTTATTCTTTCAAGCAAGGGACTATTACCGCCGCCCTCTAAAAATACAGACTGCCCCTCAGTATTACTAATGCTGGGGTGAGCCATATCCACATGAACAACCGCCTCTTGAGTTGGAACACCAGCTTCAATCTTTTCTTTAAAGCCAATTAAAAATGGGTAGCGCTGAACAGCTAAGGGAATATAGCTAGCTTGCCAACCCTCCTCGCTTAAGAAAAGATTTTCATCTTCCTCAAAGCCGAAGAGACATACCGCTTCATATTCATTCGACTCTTTATTTTTTATAAAAAATATCGGGTACTCTGACTGTATTTGCGAAAATTCAACCGGAAAAACTCTACTCAGATGAAAATCAAAACCCTTTTTAACCTGATGCTGGATGTTAACCTTAAGGTCTTTATGGGTCGCATTATCTAGTACTGCATGTTCAGGCATTTCAAACTCCTATTTATTTAAAGAAAAAAAAGCCGCTGAAAAACAGCGGCTTTTTTATTCACCTAACAATTAGGTATGTAACGTTAACTTAGAAAGTATAACGTGCACCTAAGTTGTATAGCGGCCCATACTGGCTTCCGCGGATTAACTGCTCGGTGTAGCGAACATAAGCACGCTGAACCTGATCAGTCACATTCAAGCCTTCGACAAATAACTGCAAATCATCGTTAACTTGATAGCTAGCACTTAGGTCAACCTGAGAATAGGCTTCGTTAAATACTGGTGAAGAATGCTGGTCAAAGCCATTCAAGTACTCATCACGCCAGTTGTATGAAACACGGGCAGAAACCTGATCTTTCTCATAAAATACAGAAAGGTTAGCTGAGTCACTCATTCCCGGTAAAGCAAACTGAAAATCAACAATATCACGATCAGCGTTAACATCACCGTTTACGATAGTGGCGTTAGCAACCACACCCCAACCCGTATCTGCAAACATATGCTGCGCTGCAATTTCCCAACCATGAAGGTTGCCAGTTTCAGCATTTGTATCGCGGGTAACATCAAAGATAGTCAATGGATCTGTCGCATTTGGCAAGATTTGATCCTGAGTAGCTGCACCCTGATTTGTGTTAATTAATGCATGTAAATTAGGATCTCTAACAGCATCACCATTTGCTTCAATCTCAGCTCTAGCAGCATCGGCACGCTCACCAAGATAAGCATCTCTCAAATCACCAAAAGTTTCCTTAGTTGTAGTGCTAACCAAGAAGTTATCAACGATTTTTTTGAAATAACCAGCAGAAATGTAACTACCTTCATCATAATAATACTCTAAAGAAAGATCGATATTATCAGAGATGTAAGGCTTCAACTGTGGGTTACCAACACTAACCTTTCTTTGGCCAACCTTAGGGTTACCGTCAAAGTTAGTTGTCGACCGAAGTGAGTTGATTGGCGGACGCGCTAGCGAACGACTGTAAGCAAAACGGCTAGTCAACTGATCGGTAATATCCATAGACATAGATAGACTAGGTAGGAATTCATTAGTTGAACCACTTCCTTCAGAAAAACTTTGCTCTTCTGCACGAATGTAGCTCCACTCATTACCGCCAACCCAAGCCATGTCAAGCACAGGAGTTTCAAGGCCACTTGAAACCACCTCTGACTCTTCATAACGAAGACCAGCTACAGTAGTAATTGGCATACCATTGAATTCATCTTCAAAATTAGCCTGAACATAAACCGAAGTCACTTCTTCATTAACACGCGCATCTGTGTCAATCGGTCCCGCACCCAACTTACCACCAAGCTCTGCCGGCCATGAAGCTGCATAACAACATTGACCCCAGTATTCTACATCATCAATGATGTTTTCGTAGCCAGCGGCTACTTCATCAAATGTAGAATCCATGTAGTAACCTACAGGGAAGTCACCGCCGTTACCGAATCCGTCTAGCAAACCATCTGTGGATTTCTTAACCCACATATCGTCTTCCCAGAACATAGCAGAATATCCCCACCAACCAGCTGGAAGCTGGCCTGAATCTGCACCAGTGCTTTTGAAGTTTTGCTCAGTTTTAGCTACACCAAAATTAATCGATTGAAGCGCACCATCACCGGCGTTTTCCCATACACCATCAAGCTGATACTGAGACATTTCATTTTCAGCATAGTTGTCTACGATCCCAGCAAACAAAGAACCTATATCAGAACCCTGAAGCTCTGCCTGTGGATTTCCATCAACGTCAACAAAAGAGATATCCCAAACTGGAATACCTGAACTCGCATAAGTTGCATTTTTTAGATCTATATTAGCAGTATTAGCAGCCGGGTCATCAAAACCAGACGCACTAGTATTACCTGTAATTAAGTATGCGTCATTACCAAGACCCATGCCCTCTGAGATTGCAGATGAATCATGCGCATCAAAGGTTAGGGTTAGGTTATCAGAAGCCTGCCACTCAATGTTAAGACCCAAAGATTCATTTCTATTTTGGTATGCACCACGCGCTAGGTTATTAGCGTAATCGCCACCTGGCTCTTGAACGAAAGTATGAGTACCATTTTCATTAATTGTTGCAGTATCAGTTGCAGCATTACCAAACCAGATACCAAAACCACGACGCTCACCCTCAAACTCAACTTTTGAATTTGTGTAATCTAGTGTTGTTGTCATTGAGTCATTTGGCGCAAATTGCAATACCAACTGGCTGTTCTGGCGCTGACGACTGTTATCAGCAATATTGTAACCCGCATTCTGAGGGTACCAAGTCATACCATCTTCACGCGTATTGTTATCAGTGATATTGTCATTGCCCCAACCCGCTTCTGGAGTAGATCTTGGCATCCAGTTATCAACCGCAGCATACTGCTCACGATTATCACGATCCTGGTAAGACGCAGAAAGTAAAACACCAATCGTGTCATCAGCAAACGTGTTACTAAATACGCCAGCAACTTCAGGTGTTACATCATCACCATTAACATTAGAAGTGTCCATTACCGCTTTACCACCAAGAACACCACTGAATCCAGGGTTATCCAAAGGCTTTGCAGTTTCCATATTAACTGTTGCGCCAATACCACCAGTAGGCATTGAAGCGTCTGTAGTTTTATAAACTTCTACAGCAGAAACGGCTTCAGTAGCAATGTTGCCAAACTCAAATGAACGTCCGCCAACAGTAGGCATTTGACGACCATTAAGTGTAACAAGGTTAAACTCAGGACCCATACCACGAACAGTGATTTGCGAACCTTCACCATTACTACGGTTAATCGATACACCAGTAATACGCTGTAAAGATTCCGCTAAATTTGTATCTGGGAATTTACCCATATCTTCTGCAGTAATAGCATCAACAACACCGGTAGCATTACGCTTACGGTCGATTGATTTAAGAAGACTGGCACGAATACCACCTTCTACAATCACTTCTTCAATTGCATCATCCTCTGCAAAAGCTGGGACTACTGAGCCAATCATGGCAACAGCAATACTGCTTGAAAGAATATTTTTTTTGAACGACATAATTTCTCCCCTTGAGAACTTATTAATTTTTTTTAATTATTTTGAATTGCACTGACTACAATCAATTCAATTAGTAGATTACTACCCCTTAGACCTTTACACAAGGGGGTATTAATTAAAATAAACTAACTCGATAGACTTAGTTAACTATTTAAACCTAAATAATAATTATTTACATATATTCATATTATTATTGAGGACAGAACAAGTTCTTACCAAATAAATGCTCAGGAGAAAAAATTAAGTACTAATTGGTACAAATGAGGTCAGTTGTAAGTCACAGAAGAAATGGTGCCCGGGGCCGGACTTGAACCGGCACGGTGTTGCCACCGAGGGATTTTAAGTCCCTTGCGTCTACCAATTTCGCCACCCGGGCTTTTGGAGGCACTGGTCGGAATCGAACCGACGATGGCGGAGTTGCAGTCCACTGCATTACCACTTTGCTACAGTGCCACAAAAATGTGGACTTTTTCGAACAGGCTTCGACCAGGTAGGTAGTCAAAAGCAAGGTGCGCTATTCTAAGGCGTGACAACAATAAATCAACTGTTAAAATCGTCTTTTTTGATAAGTCCTCGCCAATTATCAAAGAAACCCATGAAAACAACTCAAAAGGCAGACTATTTACTAATCTTCTGTAGGTTCTGACTCGGAATCTTTATCGCCACGCATTTCAGGCCACGCCTGCTTAAGATAGACCAGCATGGACCATAACGCCAAGCCCGCAGAAGCATAAAGCCCCAGATAACCAATAATCGCGAAAGCACCAAAGGTTTTACCGGCGAGCAACAAAAATACAATGGCCGCCATCTGCACCCAGGTTTTTACCTTGCCGATCATAGAAACAGCCACTTCTTCACGAAGGTCTCTTTCAGCCATCCATTCACGCAACGCGGAAATAACCACCTCACGACCAATAATCACAACCGTTGGCAATGCAAACAAAATAGTGGCGTTAGCCTGAAGCAGCATAATCAAAGCCACAATAACAATCAGCTTATCCGCCACTGGGTCTAAAAATGCACCAAAGGGTGTTTCAAGACCCATCTTTCTCGCTAAATAACCATCCACCCAATCAGAGGCAACATGACTCCAATCCCAAGGCAAGTAATAAAGAATAACAAACACAGGAATCATTCCGATGCGCAGCAAAGTAAGTTGATTGGGAAGGTTCCACATGGTTAAAAGGTTCTCTTAATTTGGGTCAAAAATTTATATTCAACTAACTTACTCATTGTAGAGCGCACTGTAAATAGCTTCAGCCACCTTTTTACTAATATTAGGCACTTTTGCCAAATCCGCCACACTGGCTTTTTTAACCTCACCAATACCGCCAAAGTGTTTTAAAAGGTCCCGGCGACGCTTAGGCCCTACCCCCGCAATGCCCTCAAGCGGTGATGTGCGACGCTTTTTATCTCGTCTTTGTTTATGGCCGGTAATTGCAAACCGATGGGCCTCATCGCGAATCTGCTGTAACAGATGCAAAGCTGCGGTTTGTGGCTTGGCAATCACCCGATTATTTTGGTCCGCCAAAATTAAGGTTTCCAAACCCGGCTTGCGCGTGGTTCCTTTAGCAATACCCAGCAACATCACCCCCACTACCCCTAGCTCATTCAGCACATCCTTAACCATACCCAACTGACCCTTACCGCCATCGATCACCAGAATATCAGGTAGCTTAGCCTCACCATCAAGTAACCGCGTATAGCGACGGCGAACGGCCTGTGCCATGGCCGCATAATCATCGCCCTGAGTAATTCCCTCGATATTAAACTTGCGATAGTCGCTCTTTAAAGGGCCATTGCTATCAAATACCACGCAACTAGCCACTGTCGCCTCGCCACTGCTATGGCTAATATCAAAGCACTCCATGCGCTGGGGGGCTTCATCTAACTCGAGGGTTTCACGTAAGGACTCAAATCGCTGTCGCTGAGTCTTTTTAGAGGCTAATTTGACCGACAAATTTTGCTCCGCCGTTCGTAAAGCCAGCTCTAACCACTTAGACCTAATACCACGCACCGAATGACGGATCTCAATACCACGCCCTACCTGTTGGCCGATGGCGTCAGTAATAACCTCCGCATCGGTAATTTTGTGACTCACCACAATTTCTTTAGGTAAATCTGGGCGCGAGCCACCCTCTAAATATAGCAGCGGTAAAAAGTCACCCAATAGCTCATCAGGGCTATTCACTAAGCGTGATTTTGGATAATAACTACGACTACCCAAAATACGCCCCTGCCTAATATAAAGTATATGCACGCAGACCATACCATCGATCACCGCCGCAGCCACCACGTCAATTAAACCCTTACCCTTCTCGATCACCTGCTGTGATTGGATCTGCCGCAGAGCAGAAATTTGATCACGGTGATCAGCTGCCTTCTCAAAATTAAGCTCAGCCGATGCGCTCTCCATATCAACTTCAAGATGCTTTAAAATCTTATCCGCCTTACCATCTAAATATAGACGGGTTTTATTCACATCCTGCGCGTAATCCTCAGCGCTCACCAAATCCACACAGGGCGCCGTACATCGCTTAATTTGATACTGCAAACAGGGCCGCGAACGGTTCTTAAAAAATACATCCTCACACTGACGAACCTTAAAAACCTTCTGCAAAAACCCCATGCTATCGCGCACCGCCTGCACACTAGGGAAAGGACCAAAATAACTGCCCTTGGCCTTTTTTGGACCACGATGAAAAGCCAACCGCGGCCAGGTATCGCGATCGGATAAAAAGATATAGGGGTAGCTTTTATCATCGCGCATCAAGATATTAAAAGGCGGACGATATTGCTTAATTAAATTATGCTCAAGAATCAGCGCCTCAATTTCAGTTTCAGTAACCGTCACCTCAATATCAACAATGCGCTTCACCAAAGCCTGGGTTTTAAGTGTCAGACCCGACTTGCGAAAATAACTACTTACCCGATTTCTCAGCTTTTTTGCCTTACCCACATACAGCACTGCACCCTCGGCATCTAGCATTTGATAAATGCCCGGACGCTGGGTAAGCGATTTTAAAAAAGTTTCAGAATCAAAAGCCATGGCCGATTGTACCGATTTTTTAACCCAATTGGATCAGGGAAACTAGGTTATACAAATGCTAATCTTTAAATATGCTAGCATCAATTAGTTTCCAATCGTAACCCAGCGGACAGGCAACCCATGAAAAAGCACTATATAAAAGCCCAACAGCTACTAGATGACTCATTCAAGCTAGCGTGGCAAGTATACGAAAGCGGCTACCGACCCAACTATATTGTTGGCGTATGGCGTGGCGGCGCACCCATTGGAATTGCTGTACAAGAGTTTCTCGATGTACTAGGCGTAGAATCAGATCATATCGCCATCCGCACCTCCTCCTATACCGGCATAGGCCAGCGCAGTAAAAAGGTCAAAGTCCATGGTCTTAGCTATATTATTCGCCAATTAGAATCCGAAGATTCATTATTAATCGTTGATGATGTTCACGACACCGGCCTATCCATTGAACAGGCTATCGAAGACCTAACCAACGCTTGCAAGAAAAACACCCCAGAAATTCGCGTTGCCACCCCCTACTTCAAACCCAAAAACAACAAGACAGACAGCGTACCCGATTACTACATACACGAAACTAACGAATGGCTTGTTTTCCCGCACGAACTGCATGGCTTAAGTGCCGATGAGATAAGGCAACATAAGCCCGAGTTAGCGGATTTGGTAGAGAAAATGGCACCGATTATTGAGAACCA
>Ga0206127_1004748_pt1 | contig 11800 bp, 12 predicted proteins | sample Helgoland_Spring_6_FD_148646 | JGI IMG/M metagenome (GOLD analysis project Ga0206127, IMG submission 148646) | Pelagic subsurface seawater microbial communities from Kabeltonne, Helgoland, North Sea - Helgoland_Spring_Bloom_20160419_1 | ecosystem: Environmental > Aquatic > Marine > Epipelagic ...
CCTCAGAACTCGGTTTTTTTCTCAATAATGAAATGGATGATTTTAGCAGTAAACCAGGAGAACCAAACATGTTTGGTTTAATAGGGGCTAAAGCAAATGAAATTGCTCCTGAAAAAAGGATGTTAAGCTCAATGACACCTACGATTGTAGAAAAAAATGGTAAACTTTGGATGGTAGTTGGAACTCCTGGAGGATCTACGATTATAACCTCTGTTCTACAAACTATTTTAAATGTTCATGAATTTAAAATGGGAATGCAAGAAAGTGTAAATCAACCTAGATTTCACCACCAATGGTTACCCGATATGATTATGATAGAACCTAATCAATTTAACAAAAACGTTATTAATGAACTTCGAAGTATTGGCTATACTATAGATGAGCGAAACTCAAGAATCATAGGGAAAGTTGATGCAATTTTAGTTTTAAAGAATGGAAAATTAGAGGCTGGAGCAGATCCAAGAGGAGACGATACAGCAATAGGGTTTTAAAATATCCATAAAAAAATAAAAACATATAATACAACAAAAATGATTCAACCCTTTCACTTAGCTATTCCTGTCAAAAATTTAGAACTATGCAGAACCTTTTACAGAGATATTATTCAATGTATTGAAGGAAGAAGTGATACACATTGGGTAGATTTTAATTTTTTCGGTCACCAATTGGTAATTCATCAAAAAGATGATTTCACACCCCAACAAATTTCAAACCCTGTAGATGGTCATGACGTTCCTGTTCCTCATTTTGGTGTAGTTCTTAGCATGGATGATTGGAAAAAATTAAGTGAACGATTAAAAAAAAATGGAACGAAATTTATTATAGAACCCACCATAAGATTCAAAGGTAAACCAGGTGAACAAGCAACATTATTTTTCAAAGATCCTGAGGGCAATGCACTAGAATTTAAAGCTTTTAAAGATGTTAGACAATTGTTTGCGACCTAAATGCGTCTTTTAGAAACCCATATTGCCAAAGAACAAAAAATTCCAATTAGAATACAAGAATATGCTGTTGGTATTTTTACTACTACTACTACAAGATCTGCTGTAAAAAAAGCGATCAAAAAAAAATTAATTCTTGTCGATAATATTCCCGTAACAACTGCAAGAATTATTGTTGGAGGAGAAAAAATAACATTATTTGCTCCTGAAGAAAAAACAACCACTAAACCACTAAAACTTAAACTCTCTGTTGTATTTGAAGATGACTATTTAGCAGTAATTGAAAAACCTCCTGGAATTTTAGTTAGTGGAAATACGTTTAAAACAATTGATAATGCATTAGAGCAAAATATAAATAAAAGTAACCAACTTGACGCTGTAAAACCTAGGCCAGTCCATCGGCTAGACTATCCAACTACCGGGCTATTACTTATAGGTAAAACCAGTTCTAGTATTCAGTTATTAAATCAATTATTTGAACATAAAAAAATAAAAAAAATTTACCATGCCATTACCATTGGAAAAATGAACTCTGATGGGTTTATTCTTTCTAATGTAAACCGAAAAGAAGCAAAATCGAGCTACAAAACAATACATACAGTAAAATCAGATCGATTTGAATTCTTAAATTTAGTTGAACTATCCCCAAAAACAGGAAGAAGACATCAATTAAGAGTTCATTTATTGAGTATCGAAAATCCAATTTTAGGTGATCAAGAATATGGAATAGAACCCTTAGTTTTAAAAGGTAAAGGATTGTATTTACATGCTTCTCAATTAGATTTTACACATCCATTTACCAAGGAAAAGTTAGCTTTAACATCTGCTCTTCCCAAGAAATTCAATTTAATTACCAAACAAATTTCAAATTTAAAAAACCCTTAAAAATCTTTTTTCCATTTTGTAATGTCATTACGTCATCTAAATTATTTATTTTTAAGAAAATTTATAAAAAAGAATGAAAAAATTTCTTAAAATAATTGGCCTATTAATAACTGTTATAATTTTAGCAACAGTTCTTTATTGCTTTGCTAAAAATGAGTCATTACCTTCAGGCACCCCAGGAAAAGAAGCTGATGAGTTAGCTAAAAAAATGATGTCAGCCATCAATAAAAGTGCTTTTGATAGTACAGAAATATTAAAATGGAGTTTCAGAGATAAACATCATTATGTATGGAGAAAACAAGAGGGATTGGTAGATGTCTCTTGGGATAGTATCTTAGTTACTGTAAATCTCAATGACTACTCAAAAAGTATTGGTGAAAGTCCTAAACTTATTGAAAATGCCATCAACTTTTTTAATAATGATAGTTTCTGGTTGGTAGCTCCTTATAAAGTATTTGATGACGGTGTGGAAAGAAGTATTGTTAAAGTTGATAATAAAGATGCACTACTTATAAAGTACACTTCTGGTGGAACAACACCAGGAGATTCTTATTTATGGATTTTAGACGAGAATTATGTACCTGTTTCATTTAAAATGTGGACACAGATTATTCCAATTGGTGGAGTATCTGCAACTTGGAATGATTGTATAACTTCAGGTTCTGGAATTAAATTACCTACATCGCACACACTCTCACTTTTTGGAATAAAAATAGACATGGGCGAAGTAAAAGCTTACAACCCAAATGCAGATAAATTAGCTCATAATATGTTGAAAGCCATTAAACATGAAGCTTATAAAAACACCCGTTATATAGACTGGAGTTTCAAAGGAAAGCGTTTTTATAAATGGGACAAAACACAACATATCGTAGAAGTTAAATGGAACGATGCTAAAGTACTATTACATCCAAATGATTTAACTAAAAGTACTGTTTATCTTAATGACAAAGAAGTTTCCTACAATGATAATCTTGTAAAAAGAGCTCTCAGATTTTTCAATAATGATAGCTTTTGGCTGGTAGCTCCTCACAAATTATTTGAACATGGAATTTATCGCAGTATTAGAATTATTGATGGCAAAGAGGCGTTGCATGTAAAATATTCTAGAGGAGGAACAACACCAGGAGATTCTTATGTATGGATATTGGATGAAAATTACCTGCCAACTCACTATCAAATGTATCTTAAAAAAATGAAAAAATTAGGGACTACGGTAACTTGGGAAGATTGGACCCTAACTGAATCAGGTACTTTATTACCTAAAAATCATATATATTTGAGTGGTAAAATAATAAATATGGGAGATGTAAAAGGATATAATTAAATGAATTCAAAAATAATTTCACACGGAATTTTAAGGGCATTAGCGATCATACTAGGCGTTGTTGGGCTTGGGTATTTTTTACTGACCATTCAATCTGTTTTGGTGTATATACTTATCGCCGCCATCATTGCATTGATTGCAAAACCCATCATTTTATTTTTAAGAAAAAAACTCAAATTTCCTAATACTGTTGCCGTTATTAGTACAATGATTCTTTTTGTGACTCTAATTCTCGGAATTACGGGAATGTTCATCCCTTTGGTTATAGAACAAGGAGAAAGTCTTTCTTTACTAAAAACAACAGCATTAGAAGAAAATATAGGAAACCTAATTACACAAGCGAATGATTACTTCTCCTCTAAGAATATTAATATTTTAAGTGAATTACAAAGTGCCGATGTTTTTACCAGTTTAAAAACTATTCCAAATGTACTCAATTCAATAGTAGGAGCTCTCGGGTCCTTCAGTATTGGACTTTTCTCTGTGTTATTTATCACTTTCTTTTTTATGAAAGATAGTAGACTATTTAAAAATGCTTTATTAGCGTTGATCCCTCAAGGTACTGAAAAAAAATTCTCTCACTCCTTGGAAAAAATAAACGATTTATTATCACGATATTTTATTGGCTTGGTCATTCAAATTTCTATTTTGTTTATTGTTTACACCCTAATACTATTAATCTTTGGAGTATCTAATGCCGTTGTAATCGCTTTCTTGTGTGCTCTACTTAACATCATACCCTACATTGGACCTTTAATAAGTGCATTTCTAATGATTGTTTTAACAATGACAAGTGGCTTAGGTCAAAACCTTGACTTTCAATCAGAGATTCTTCCAAAAACAATTTATGTTATGATTGGTTTTATCATGGCTCAGGTTGGAGATAATTTTGCGAGTCAGCCCATCATATTCTCAAAGACTACGAAGTCTCATCCGTTGGAAATTTTCTTAATAATTATTATTGGCGGTTTATTAGCTGGCCCTTTAGGAATGATAATAGCCGTTCCTTCCTACACTGTTTTAAAGGTTATCTTAAAGGAATTTATGTCTGATAATAAAATTGTTTCATCACTTACTAAGGAAATTTAAACTATTGAACGAAAGAATTTTACAACAGGACATTCAAGAGCATATAAAGAACCATTTAAAATCTGATATTCATAAATTAATTTTAAAAGGTGTTCCATTTGAAGGAGTAACAGTTCAAGAAGTTGCCAATCAGGTGATTTGTAAGCAAAAGTCTGAAAAAAAATTACCAAGTTGGTTCGATACTAAAAATGTTTATTATCCACCAAAAGTAAGTATAGAACAAACATCGTCAGAGACTGCAGCTAAATACAAAGCTTCTTTGGTTTCTGGAAAGAGATTAATAGATTTAACAGGTGGTTTTGGTGTAGATTCTTTTTACTTCTCTTCTACTTTTAACACCGTTATTCATTGTGAGATAAATACAAAACTATCTAAAATAGCAGCACACAACTTTAAACAACTAAACAAAACAAATATTACCTGTTTAGCTGAAAACGGAATTGAATACCTTAAAAAATCTAGTGACTCTTTTGATGTTATTTATTTAGATCCTTCTAGAAGAAGTGATTCTAAAGGAAAAGTTTTTTTATTAAAGGATTGTGAACCAAATATTCCAAAATATATTGATTTGTTATTGAATAAAACAAAAACAATACTCATAAAAAATTCACCAATTTTAGACATTACTAGTGCGATCAAAGAACTAAAATTTGTGAAAGAAATTCATATTGTTGCAATTCGTAATGATGTAAAAGAATTACTATATCTATTAGAAAAAGAATACAATGGGGAAATAAAAATAAATACTATAAATTTTTCAAAAAAAAACACCCAAAAATTTAATTTCCTATTAAATAAAAAAACAATATCTAATTATCAAGAACCCCAAGATTACCTGTACGAACCAAATGCAGCTATCTTAAAATCTGGAGGTTTTCATGAAATCACAGCTCAGTTAGATGTTTACAAAATCCATCAACATTCACATTTATATACATCAAAAAAAAATATAAAATTCCCAGGGAGAGGGTTTAAAATAATCGCTGTTCTTCCCTACGATAAAAAGAAAATAGTAAAACTGTTACCCAACAAAAAAGCGAACATAACCACGAGAAATTTTCACAAGAGTGTTGCTCAAATCAGAAAAGAACTAAAAATTAAAGATGGTGGAGATGACTATTTATTTTTTACAACGAACCTCCACAATACGTTTAATTGTATCTATTGTAAAAAACTATAGTTAAGTCGTATTTATTAAAATTTAAAAACACTATAAGTCCCATTAATAAAGGCTTTTAATTATTTATACCATATTTTTTATTAAGTTTGTTATTATAACTTTATAAGTTATCTCATGCAAACAAATACCTACCAAGGACTTCAAATTATTAATAAAAAACAATCAATCACTACAGATGAATTGGTAATAGAAGCTCCTTTACAGATTAATATTAACAATGAATCATATACGGTAGTTATGAGAACTCCAGGTAATGATCAAGATTTGGTTCTTGGGTTATTGTATGCCGAAGATATTTATAAAAACTCACTTCCAATACCTTTTAAAATTATAGAAGAAAAATTCAATATTCCTAGTATTGTAAATGTAACTATAGCTTCAAATCATTTAGGAAAAGGATACTTAAATAAAAGAACCTTGTTGTCTGTTTCTTCCTGTGGTATATGTGGAAAAAAAGAACTTGATGACATTAAAGTAAGTGGTGAAAAAATGGAACAAAAAGTGAATTTTTCATCTGAAAAATTACTAAATATGTTTACTTCATTACAAAAATATCAAGAAACTTTTAAGAAAACTGGCGGAAGCCATGCAGCTGGTATTTTTAATACTCAATTTAAATTACTTACCCTTAGAGAAGATATAGGTAGACATAATGCTGTAGATAAATGCATCGGTAGTTTATTGCAATTAAATATATTGAAAAATGGCATATATTTATTGGTTAGTGGAAGAGTTTCCTACGAAATTGTTTCTAAAGCTTTTTTGGCAAAAATCCCAGTAATTGTTGCGGTATCTGCGTGTTCATCTATGGCTGTAGATTTTGCTAAAGAATTTGGTATTTGTTTAATAGGATTTACTAGAGAGAATAAAATGACTGTCTATGCCAATCCTAGCTCTTTAGAAAAAAAATAAAATTATGAGTACTAAAAAAATACACGCACAACCACCAAAAAAACTGACAGGTATAGAATTTGAAAAAATCCCGTCCTCAGCTGCTGGTTTTCCGGCTATAAAATCAGCCATTACTCAAATAAAAGATAAAGTAGGCTTAAAAAAAGGCATTGGTTTGTTAGCTAATTTAAATCAAAAGAATGGATTTGATTGTCCTGGATGTGCTTGGCCAGACCCAGACGAGAAAAGAGCTTTCCTAGCAGAATATTGTGAAAATGGTGCAAAAGCTGTTGCTGAAGAGGCAACAAAAAATAGAGTATCACCACTTTTTTTTGCAACCCATTCAATTTCAAAATTATCAAAATTATCAGATTATGAAATAGGAAAAAAGGGAAGAATTACCCATCCTGTTGTTGTTCATGAGGGAAGAAATCATTATGAAGAAATTTCATGGGAAGATGCTTTTAATATGATAGGTAAAGAATTGAAATCCTTACCCTCAGCAGATGAAGCAATTTTTTATACTTCAGGAAGAACGAGTAATGAGGCTGCTTTCTTATATCAATTATTTGTACGAAAGTTTGGGACCAACAACTTACCCGACTGTTCAAATATGTGTCATGAATCTAGTGGTGTGGCTCTAACCGAAACTCTAGGTATTGGAAAAGGATCTGTAACCTTAGAAGATTTTAATCATGCAGAACTGGTTATTGTAATAGGGCAAAACCCAGGTACAAATCATCCTAGAATGTTAACTGCATTGGGAGAAACAAAAAAAAGAGGAGGCAAAATCATTACAATAAATCCTTTACCTGAAGTTGGCTTAATGAGGTATAAAGATCCTCAGAATCCACTTAAATGGATTGGTAAAGGACAAAAACTAACCGATATTTTTTTACAAGTAAAAATAAATGGAGATGTTGCATTGTTAAAAATAATTTTAAAATTATTGTGGGAAAAAGAACAGAAATCTCCCGGAACTATTTTTGATCATGAATTTATCAATTCAAATACTTTAGGATATAATCATTTTATTAAGGATTTAGAAACCTACTCCATTGAAGAATTAATTCCTCAGACAGGTATAGATCTTAAAATTATAAAAGAAGCTGCAACATTAATAGCTGCGAAGAAAAAAATAATTATCTGCTGGGCCATGGGATTAACCCAACACAAAAACTCTGTAGATAATATACGTGAAGTTGTAAATTTATTATTAGTAAAAGGTAGTATTGGTAAACAAGGTGCCGGCACATGCCCTGTTCGTGGACATTCAAATGTTCAGGGAGACAGGACAATGGGTATTTGGGAAAAACCCAAAAAAGAATTTTTAGATAATTTAGAAAAAGAATTTAATTTCAAAGCTCCTAGAAAACATGGACTTGACGTAGTAGATGCCATTGAAGCAATGCATCAAAAAAAAGCGAAAGTTTTTATTGGTATGGGTGGTAACTTTCTCTCTGCTACTCCAGATACAGAATATACTGCTAAAGCCCTTCAAAATTGTGAACTCACCGTTCATGTATCTACCAAATTAAACAGAAGTCATTTAATTCACGGAAAAAAAGCATTGATACTCCCATGCTTGGGAAGATCTGAAAAAGATATTCAAGAAAAAGGAGTTCAATTTGTAAGTGTAGAAAACTCAATGGGAGTTGTACATTCTTCTTCTGGACATTTAGCACCTTTATCAGAATCTTTACTCAGTGAACCCGCCATTGTAGCTGGTATGGCAAAAGCAAGTCTGTCAAACCCTTCACTCAATTGGACTGAATTGATTAAAGACTATGATAACATTAGAAATAAAATAGAGGCTACTATTCCAGGTTTTAAAGATTACAATACACGAATTAGAAAAAAAGGAGGTTTTTATTTACCAAATAATGCAAGAAATAAAGACTTCTCTCCTACACTTTCAGGCAAAGCTAATTTTACACTCAATAGGATTTCAGATATTTTCCTGAAAAAGGATCAATTTATGATGATGACCATCAGAACTCATGATCAATACAACACAACCATATACGGACTAGATGACAGGTATCGTGGCATTATAAATGAACGTAGAGTTATTTTTATGAACCCCATAGATATGAAAGAGCAAGGGTTAGAAAAGCTAGATGCTGTAGATTTGGTCAGTCATTTTAACAAAGAGAAACGTACAGCAAAAAAATTCCTTGTAATTCCTTACAACATTCCAAAACAATGTACAGCTACCTATTTTCCGGAGGCAAATGTTTTGGTGCCTATTCAAAGTAAAGCTAGAATTAGTAATACACCAACCTCAAAAACAATCATTATTACAATTCATAAAAAATAATTTTTAGAAGTTTTTTATAAAACGAATAGTAATTGGAAGAAATTTGAAAAATGCTTCTGCTATTATCATTATATTTTTTTTAACAACTAAATGAATCTTCTTTTTTCAAAATCTTTATTATTCTTCTAATTTTATGTTTCATTATTATTTATTAAATTAGAAGCTACTTAGGTTTATTAAGTAGTGATGTGTAAAATTCACTCAAATTAATTATGAAAAAAATTGATCGCAGAAAAGCATTAAAAAATTTAACCATTGGGATTGGTGGAGCTACGCTACTTTCTAACCCATTAAGTGGATTTGCAACTACAAAAACAAATTCAAAAACTATTCCTTCAACAAAAATTGGAAATCCTAATATTGAAAACCCTGTAACCGCTATTACTTTAGGGGCTGGAAATAGAGGAAACGTTTATGGGAATTACGGAATTGAATTTTCTAAAGAATTAGATATTATTGGTGTAGCTGAACCCATCTCAATTCGTAAAGAACGATATGCAAAAAAACATAATATTTTAGAGGAAAATAGGTTTGATACCTGGGAAGACGTTTTTAATAGACCTAAATTTGCCGATGCAGTGATTATCACTACACCAGATAATTTACATTATGGTCCTTGTATGAAAGCTCTCGAGTTGGGATATGATGTATTATTAGAAAAACCGATAGCTCCCTCCGAAAAGGAATGCCTAGACATCTTAAATTTAGCCAATAAAACAGGTAGAATTGTTGCCGTATGTCATGTCTTGCGTTATGCTCCTTATTTTATAAAATTACGTGAAATGATTCAATCTGGAGCTATAGGAAAACTGATAAGTATTCAGCATTTAGAACCTATAGAACATATTCATATGTCTCATTCCTATGTAAGAGGCAATTGGCATAATTCTAAAGAAACAACACCAATTATTCTTGCTAAATCTTGTCATGATTTAGATATATTAAGATGGTTGATTGATAAACCTTGTAAAAGTATTGCTGCGTTTGGTAGTTTAAAATGGTTTAAAAAAGAAAATGCTCCAGAAGGAAGTACCAATAGATGTACTGATGGTTGTGCTGTAGAAAAAAACTGTCCATATTCAGCTTTGAAAATTTACAACAAACCCAATGGATGGTCTTCTGTATTTGACTTACCAGATGACATATCTAAGCATGAGGAATATATATTAGAGCAATTAAAAACTACAAATTATGGACGTTGTGTCTATAGAATGGAAAATGACCAACCAGATCATTATATAACATCCATGGAGTTTGAGGATGAAATTACCGCCAACTTTTCTATGGAAGCTTTTACCTCATATCATGGAAGAAGAACACGAGTTATGGGTTCTCATGGGGATATTACTGGAGATATGACTGAATTTACTCACACAGATTTCTTAACAGGTAAAAAAACCATATGGGATATTTCTGTTGACAAAAATAACAATAGTGGCTATCAGGGAAGTGGACATGGTGGTGGGGATTGGAGATTAGTTACAGATTGGATTAACGCTGTAAAAAATCAAAACTCTAGTCTATTAACCTCAACTATAGATGCTTCTGTAGAAAGTCATATTATGGGATTTATGGCTGAAAAAAGTAGAAAATCAAAACAAATAACACCTATTCAATTAACCTAAATATCTTTTCACATTACAGTCTAAGTTTGGTATGAAAGTAGGTCATGTATTATTTAAAACTAATAACTTAAAGGCATCATTTAAAGCCTTTGAAAAATTAGGTTTCAATGTTGAATATGGCTCTAAAAGTAAACCTCACAATGCTTTAATTTATTTTTCAGAGGGGCCTTACATTGAGCTTTTAGAAAAAGCACCAATTTCTCCTTTTATAAAATTAATATTACGTTTAATGGGTAGAGGGCTATTAGTGGAAAGGTTTAATTCTTGGGAAAATGCTAAGGAAGGATTTTTTGAAATATGTTTAGAGAATGAGACTACTAACTTTGAAAAAGAAATAAGAATATTAAATAAATTCAAAGAAGATTTTTTTATAACTAGAAGTAAAAGAACAGATCCATCTCATCGAGTTTTGACATGGAAACTCCTTTTTCCTAATCAAATTAAGATTCCTTTCCTCATGACAAAATTTAGTAAAAACCCAAAACCTAGCAACTTTGTTCACTATAATAAAATTAAGAGAATAAAACAAATATCATATAGTACAGAAGCTAACATAATTCCTATTATTCATGAATTGTGTACTGATGATACGTTACAATTAGTTGCTGGTAAAAAAGGCTGTACAGTAAGCTATCAATATTAATAAAGCCATTGTTTAATTAGTTACAAACTCTTCCACTAATTCTTTCAAAGATTCCCTCCTGGTTTCTTGAATAACCAGCGTGGTCATTAATAGCAAATTTAGCAAAGACTAGTATAGGCATGCTCTAATTATTTTAAAGTAAGAAAGAATTGATAAATAGAGTAAAGTCGACAAATAAGTGCAATTTAAACCTAGTTAATAGGTTTAAAAACTCCCTATATTAATAGAAGAGAAGTTGCCTAACATTTAAGTTTTGGGATTAAATATTCTAAAATAAATGCAACAAAACAACATATACCAATGGTAAGTAGATAGCCTTCTTCATCACTAATACCCATATAATTATCCCCTAGATGGGATGTTGATAAAATAATCCCAGCAAATAATAAAAAATAATAAAATATTTTTTTTAGAATTTTTAATATTAAGTCATTCATTTTCTTAATATTTTTTCCATTTTTCTACCTTTTGCTAATTCATCAATTAGCTTTTCCATTTGTCTACATTGTTTATACACTTCAAACTCATCATCAATTTCTTCAATTCGATACCCACAAACAACTCCTTTTATTAATTTTGCATTTGAATGTATTTTAGCTTTTGTAAAAAATGTTTTGAAAGTAACTTTATTTTCAATTAGTGTTTGTATTTTTTTTTCATTAAAACCGGTCAACCATTCTATTAATTGGTTAAGTTCTTCTTTTGTTCTCCCATTCTTCTCTATTCTGTTCAAATAAAGTGGATATATTGTAGAAAAAATCAAATTCCCAACTTTTTCATTTTTTTCAGCTGTCACTTTCATAATTATTTGATTTTAAAGTGATTGTTGTATTAAAATAAAGTCTTATAATTATAACTAACTAATCGCCACCCCAACTATCTTGAAAAAAAATACC
>Ga0206127_1004749_pt1 | contig 11799 bp, 10 predicted proteins | sample Helgoland_Spring_6_FD_148646 | JGI IMG/M metagenome (GOLD analysis project Ga0206127, IMG submission 148646) | Pelagic subsurface seawater microbial communities from Kabeltonne, Helgoland, North Sea - Helgoland_Spring_Bloom_20160419_1 | ecosystem: Environmental > Aquatic > Marine > Epipelagic ...
TGGGTTGGTGTGTTGGTCCGTCTTCACCTTGGCCAATAGAGTCATGCGTTAGAACATAAACGACACGCTGCTTCATGAGCGCTGACATTCTCATACCGTTTCTCATATAGTCAGTGAACATATGGAATGTACCGCCGAAAGGTAGTAGGCCACCATGTAGTGCCATACCATTCATGATTGCAGCCATACCGAACTCTCTGACACCATATGAAATATAATTACCTGGTTTTTTACCACTCACATGCTCAAAACTTGGGCAGCTTGTTAAATTAGAACCTGTTAGATCGGCAGAGCCGCCGACAAATTCAGGTAAAATTGGTGCAAGCGCCGTGATAACATTTTGTGATGCTTTTCTTGTCGCCACTTTCTCTGCTGCTTTGTTTGCATCATTAATTAGGGCATTTGATTGTTTCTCCCAATCAGCTGGAAGCTCATTCGACATTCTTCTTTTGAATTCAGCTGCCATTTCTGGGAATTCCTTTGCGTAGGCATCAAACTTAGCGTTCCATTCTTGTTCGCGGGCATCGCCTTTATCTTTTTGATTCCAACCATCGTATACATCTTGTGGTATTACAAAGGGGGCATGTTCCCAACCGATTTCTTTTCTAACCAATGCAACTTCATCATCGCCCAAAGCGGCACCGTGACAGCCGTGAGTACCGGCTTTATTTGGAGAGCCTTTACCAATAATTGTTTTACAGCAAATAAGCGTTGGTTTGTCGGTTACTTTTTTTGCCTCTTGGATTGCCTTATCAATGGATTCTGGATCATGTCCATCCACATCCCTAATAGCGTGCCATCCATATGACTCAAAGCGAGCGGCTGTATCATCTGTATACCAACCTTCTATGTGACCATCAATTGAAATTCCGTTATCATCCCAAAAAGCAATTAGCTTTCCAAGACCCCACGTTCCTGCAAGTGCACATGTTTCGTGAGACACACCTTCCATTAAACAACCATCACCTAAGAATGCATAAGTATGATGATCTACAATTTCATGACCAGGCTTATTAAATTGATTCGCCATCAGTTTTTCAGCCATTGCAAAGCCAACCGCATTACTGATACCTTGACCTAATGGGCCAGTTGTAGTCTCAACGCCAGGTGCATAGCCATATTCAGGGTGACCTGCACAAGCTGAGTGAAGCTGTCTAAAATTTTCAATATCCTTCATCGGTAGGTCATAGCCTGTTAAATGAAGAAGTGAATAAATCAACATTGAGCCATGGCCGTTAGATAAAATAAAGCGATCACGGTTTGCCCAGTCTGGGTTGTTAGGGTTATGACTGAGATGATGATTCCACAAAACCTCTCCTATTTCTGCCATCCCCATTGGCGCGCCAGGATGTCCTGAGCTTGCCTTTTGAACCGCGTCCATTGATAAAGCGCGAATAGCGTTAGCTAAATCTTGTCTCGTTGCCATACTTCCTCCCAAAATTAAATTGATTGCATTGTTTAATCAACTAATGCATTTTTTGATTTATATTTTTGATACCGTTTAACACTAAATTATTAACTAAACTAAGGTCACAATCAAGTTATCTATGCGTTAAATATGCTTCTCTTTCCATTTAATTGAACAACCAATACTTGCATGTTGTATTTCTGGTCCCTTTTGTGTCTCAGCGACCAACTTCATTGCCTCCAATAATTCTTTTTTATTATTTGGTTGTGCCTCTCCTCTGCCGGTAGAATCAAATCGTCCCCGATATTGCAACTCTAATTTTGAATTAAAACCAAAAAAATCAGGCGTACAAATAGCATCATATGCTTTTGCTATTTCTTGTTTTTCATCATATACATAAGGAAATTCAAAATGATTTTCTTCAGCCAATAACTTCATGTTCTCGAACGAATCTTCTGGATAATTTACGACATCATTGCTAGAAATTGCAATTGTATTTATACCAAATTTTTTTAATTCATTAACGTCATTTACAAGCCGAGACATAATTGCTTTTACATAGGGGCAATGATTGCAAATGAACATTACTAACAATCCGTTCGCACCTTTAATACTTTCTATATTCCAATTTTTATTATCGACTCCCAGTAATTGAAAATCCTTTGCACTCCATCCAAAATCACAAATTGGTGTTGTTAGGCTAACCAAAACTCTTCTCCGTTATGTATGATATAGAAATATATGCATAGATTTTACCATTCAAATTCACTTGATTTAAATCAGATTATTATTCTTGATGAATTCTCGAGTCACCATGCTCTTCGTGTAATGCGAGTGAAAGTTGGTGATTTTCTCATCTTATTTAATGGTGATGGTTTTGAGTATAGAGGTAGGATTAGTGATATTAATAAAAAAACTATCAATGTTGAAATTTTATCCAAAGAAAAGAACAATAATGAATCACCTATAATTATTAATTTATTTCAATCAATATCCTCAAATGAAAAAATGGATATGGTTATTCAAAAGGCAACTGAATTGGGTGTAAGCAGCATTCAACCTATTTTTACTTCAAGAAGCACAGTCAAGCTTAGCTTGGACAGAACAAAGAAAAGATTAATACATTGGAGACAAGTCGCAATATCAGCCTGTGAACAATCAGGCAGGTCAAAAATACCCACCATCAAATCGCCTATTGAGTTTGATCAAATTTCAGAAGGAATCAAAACAAATTCACTTAATTTGTTGCTTCACCCTGATAATTTGGAAGAATCAAGTAATCTCCCAAATGAATATTCTGGAGATATTAATATTTTTATTGGCCCTGAAGGTGGCTTCAGTCAAGATGAAGCATTACTTCTTAAAAAACAAAATTGTATCAATATTCAATTAGGGCCAAGAATCTTGAGAACAGAAACAGCACCTTTAGCAATAATTGCAATATTACAATATAAATATGGTGATTTTGCATAATTATTTGATTATTTTGGTATAATATGTGAGTTTAATTAAATTTATTTGCAAAAAATGCAAAATAATACCGGTAATATCATAAGGCAGAAACGCAAGGAAAGTGGATTTACTTTAAATACGTTAGCCAACAAACTGAATATCAGCGTAAGTAATCTATCAAGAATAGAGACCGGCGCCCTGAAAGTATCAACAAATCTAATAAATCAATTAGTTGAGATTTTTAAGGTTTCTCCTCAATATTTTTTCCATCAATCACATACTAGTGCTTCAAGTATTTCAACCCAAAGTTCTTTCGTACAAAATTTTAGGTTATCAGCAAAATATATTAATCAATTTAATCAAAATATCTTTGTAATTGCGATAAGTGGGTATATTTTTGATGAGGGTCAATTTGAAAAAATTGCTCAAGACATTAATCTTTTACATTCTCTAAATATAAAGGTCATTTTAGTGTATGGAGCAAGACCACAGGTTGAGAGCATATTAATAAAAAATAAGATCCCTATAAGATTAGTAAAAAATATGCGCGTTACAAGTAATGCTGCACTCAAGCATGTTATCGAGGTAAATGGTGCGATACGAATTAAAATCGAAGCGATATTATCAACCATTAAATCTGCGTCGGAGGGAATGCATCTTTCAAGTGGTAACTTTCTGACAGCGATGCCAGTAGGTGTCGTTGATGGTATTGATATGGAGGCAACTGGAAGAGTAAGAAGAGTCGATGTGGAAGCCATAAAGAATAAATTGAATCATCATGAAATTGTCATAGTCTCGCCTATAGGCTATTCACCCATTGGGCAGACCTTTAACCTGCCTTATGAGCAGACTGCTGCAAATATAGCGGCTACTATTGATGCGGATAAGCTAATTTATTATGTCGATGGCAATGGCATTCAAAACGAAAGAGGCGATCTCATTACTGAACTCACTTCAGAGAAGGCTAACAAATTAATTTCTCATATCGAGGAGAAACCTTCACCAGAAAGCGCACAAAATTTATCCTATGATGACTTCAATATTCTAAAAAGTAGTGTGTTTGCTATCAAAAATAAAATAAAAAAAGTCCACTTAATCAACAGACATATTGATGAGTCATTAATTGAAGAACTTTTTACTGAGAAAGGCTCTGGAACTATTTTGACAGAATTTGCCCTAGAAAAATTTAGAAAGGCAACAGAAGGTGACATAAAGGATATTTACAGACTCTTATTTCCGCTTGAGAAAAGAAAAATTCTTATTGAGAGAGATTTAACTCAAATTAAAGAAATGATTAATCAATTTTATATTCTTGAACATGATAAAAAATTTGTTGGCTGTGTTTCTCTCAATTTCTTTAAAGATTCATTAGAGCTAGCTAGCTTCTCTATAAAACCAAAATATCAGAAACTGGGCTTTGGTGAAAAACTCTTAAAATTTTGTGAGCAGGAAGCCAAAAAACTTAAATATAATGAAATTTTTATTCTTACAACTCAATCAGAGCATTGGTTTGCTGAAAAAGGATTTAAAGAGAAATCAAAAGAATTAATGCCAACATTAAAGAAGGAAACTTATCAATCTGAACGAAATTCTAAATACTTAACTAAAAAGCTATAAAATAATGACTAAACAAAATAAATTAATTAAGAATTTCAAATGACACCCAACGAAAAAGCAAAAATACTAAGTGAGGCCCTGCCTTACATAAAAAAGTTTACCAAAAAAATTATGGTGATTAAGTATGGGGGTAATGCCATGATTGATGATAAGTTAAAACACTCTTTCGCTAAAGATGTAGTGCTTTTAAAATTGGTTGGAATGCATCCTATTATTGTCCATGGGGGCGGTCCTCAGATTAATAAAAGTTTAGATCTAATGGGTAAAAAAGGTCAATTTCATAATGGGATGAGAGTTACAGATAAGGAAACCATGGATGTCGTTTACGATGTTTTAAACTCAATTAATTTAGAAATTGTAGAGTTAATTAATAAAATTGGAGGTGATGCTTCTAGCCTTTCAAAAAAAGAATCACTCGGTTTTATTAAGTCTAAAAAATTATTAGCTAGCGATAATAATTTAAAAAAAGGTAACGTTGATTTAGGTTACGTTGGAGAAATAGAGAGCATTGATAAAAAATTCATTAATGAATTTATTTCGAATAAATCAATTCCAGTTATTGCGCCCATTGGTTTTGGGATTGATGATCAGATTTATAATATAAATGCCGATGTGGTCGCAGGAAAAATTGCTGAAGTAATGAGCAGTGAAAAATTAGTCCTAATGACTAATACAAAAGGTGTTCTAGATAAAAATAAAAAATTAATTACAGGTTTGGCAGCTTCTGAGGTCGATGGTCTTATCAAGTCAGGCACTCTATCTGGTGGTATGCTTCCTAAAATTCAATCTGCCATACATGCTGCCAAAAGCAATGTGAACAGTGTTCACATTATTGATGGGAGAGTTGAGCATGCCTTACTTCTTGAAATTTTAACTGATCAAGGTGTGGGCACACTAATTAAGTCACATTAGATGGCAACTACTTGGATTTTCGATCTTGATAACACCTTACATGATGCTGAATCAAAGATTTTTCCACTTGTAAATACAAGAATGAACGAATACATATCCTCTTATTTAGATATAAGTATTGAGGATGCAAGCAAATTAAGACAAGGCTATTGGGATACATATGGCGCAACACTTAAGGGGCTAATAAAACATCACAATATTGATCCGATCGATTTTTTATCGACTACTCATGATTTAAAAAATTTCAATGATCTTGTTATAACAGAAGTTAACTTAAAGGAAACAATATCGAACATTAAGGGTAGAAAAATTATCTATACAAATGCGCCTAAGAGTTACACAGATAAAATCCTTAAAATTTCAAATATTTACGAAATGTTCGATGAAGTATTTACTATTGAAGATTCAGATTTTATGCCTAAACCTAATCAGGAGAGCATGGCGAATTTTTTAAAAAAATATAATATAAATGAGGGAGTTTTCATTGATGATATAAAAGAAAACCTCAAAACAGCAAAAAACTTTGGGCTTTCAACGATTTGGATTACTAATGAGATAAGTCATCATTCATTCATTGATAGGAAAATAGAAAAAATTAGCGATTTATTAACTTTCTAATCTTTCTAATATCATTAGCCTTTCATTGTAAATCTGCATTTTTATCTGATCACCACCCATAGTTGAGTCGAATGATTGCTTTTTCTTAGCTGATAGGTCAATGATTGTATTTAACAAATCTGTCATTTTTTTTAATAATGTTGATTGTTTTTTTTCAAAATCGTCTTGTTGTTTTATATCATCGTTGCCTGATAAATCAGACTGAAGTGATTTGTTTTTTATCGTATTTAGAATTATCAACATTTTTAAAGTGGCAAAGGTAATTTCAGGTCTTCTAAAAAAATCTAAGCGATTCAAACAATCAAGTTTATCTTTGGGTTGTAAGCTAAAAAAATTAGCAATATTTTCTTTTTCAGATTTTAAACTTTCATATAATTTCTTCTGTGATTTCGAAAGCCCTAAATGTTCTAATAAATTTTTTTCTTGATTTTTTGAATAGTTAATTTTATTTGATGAGAAATTTTTGGAGAAAAATGGAATAAGTAGTATCAATAAAAACTTTTTATCAGGAGAGATATTTACAATATTTTTTTCAATCAATAGGCCGAGTTCAACATAATCTGAATTTGTTTTTTTATTGGTATTAATACCTGGAAGAATTTGATTTAATGCTCCACATTCGCACAGACAGCGAAACATCTGGCTTGGTTTTTTTCCTTCAAAGCCTTTTTTTATTTCTACTACCACTCTTTCGATTGCTAATGATTTCAACTCTTCATTCAAAACCATTTTTTTAAGTAGGTTAAGTGTGTCCTTATGAATTACAAATTTTTCATCTAACGTTGAAAACCTAGCGACTCTTAAAACCCTAAGAGGGTCCTCTATAAATGCATCACTTACATGCCGTAGAATTCTTTTTTCAATATCAATTTGCCCATTGTATGGATCATAAATATTTCCATCCTCATCCTGAGCAATTGCATTTATTGTCAAATCTCTTCTTTTTAAGTCTTCATCAAGGTTTACCTTTGGTGACGCATAAAACTTAAAACCATGATAACCAATCCCAATTTTCTTTTCAGTTCTTGCAAGCGCATATTCATCTTTTGTATCGGGATGAATAAAAACAGGAAAGTCTTTACCAATTGGCTTAAACCCTTTATTTACCATTTCTTCAGGAGTGCTTCCAACAACCACATAGTCTTTATCTTTAATCGGAATATTTAAAAATTTATCTCTTAATGCACCCCCAACTAAATAAATTTTCATAAGTTAATCACTATATTTTTTTAGGTAGGATGATAATTGTCTCAAACTTGATTTATATTGATACGAATCATTAATTGGGGCAGTGTTATCAATTTCCATAGATTTCAAATTATCCCTTGTCACTAACTTAAGTGGAGATAATTCAAGCATACGAACAAAAAACCATGTTAATTTTTTGTTTAACGGAATAATGATATTTTTTTTATTAAGGCTATTTTTAATTTCCTTAATAATTTCAAGGAATGTGAATATTTTAGGGCCTGCTATGTTTAGGGCTTTTTGATAGGATTTTTTACTATCAATTACTTTTATCAAAATGTCTACGAAATCATCAACATTAATAGGTTGAAACTTAGCTTTTGGTGAAATTAGAAAAATTACCGGTAGAAACTTAATTAGCATTACAAATAAGTTTAAGAATTTATCTTTTGACCCATAAACAATTGAGGGCCGCAAAATTGTCCATGCTTTATTTCTAAATATTGTCGTCACTGCTTTCTCACCACGAAATTTTGAATGTAAATATTCACTTTCTCCTGGTGTATCACATTTGAGTGCGCTGACATGGATCAATCTTGATACGGTAGCTTTTTTTGCTCCATTAAGTATCTTCTTTATTAAACCTTCATGAATGTTTATGAACTGATTTTTTTTTGCCTCATGCAAAATACCAATTAAATTGATTAATACATCAGTTCCTGCGAGCAATTGATTGAAATTAGAATTCTCAGAAAATGAAACTAACTTTACATTAGGAAATACTTTTAAATGATTTGCTTTTGTTTTATTTCTAGTAAAAACATTTATCTTATAGTTTTTTTTTGCTAATTGGCCGATCAACTCTGTTCCTATAAAACCTGAACAACCAAAAATTGATATCGTATGCATTACTTACGTATGAATAATTCTAAATAGAAAATATATTAATAAAATAATAACGCTGGCATAAATCACGTAATTTAAAACTAAACGGATGAGTTGAAGGTACTTTTTATTTTTTGTAACAATATAAAAAATTGCCAAAACAATAATTCCAATTAATATAAGAATCCCTGCTAATCTTAAAAAAATCATGATTAAGTAATATAGTCCTGTGATTCATACTCAGATTTTGAATCAAGATATTGCTGAGCTAAGTTTGCTGTTTCATCACTTTCTAAATCTAATGTTGCAACTTCCCATGTATCTGGGTTTTCGGCTAATTTTCTAATTAATTTATTATTTAGATCATGGCCTGATTTAAACGCTGTAAATTTTCCTAATAACGGCTTACCTAGCATAAACAAATCACCCATCGCATCAAGTATTTTGTGCCTTACAAATTCATCCTTGTACCTTAGCCCATCTTTATTAATAACTTTATATTCATCTACAACAATTGCATTATCAAGTGACCCCCCTCTTGCTAGGCCATTAGACCTGAGTGCCTCAACCTCCTGCATAAAACCAAATGTTCTAGCTCTACTTATATCCTGCACATAGGATTCTTGAAAAAAATCAATATTCACATGGCTATCTTCCGTTTTAAAAACTGGATGTGGGAAGTCTATCGTAAAGTCTATTACAAAGCCTTGGTGAGGCTCAAAAATTGCAAATTTATCTTCTTGCCTTGCTTCAATGGTTTTCTTAATTCGAATAAATTCTTTAGGTGCATGTTGGTCTACTATTCCAGCTGATTTAATTAAATGAATGAATGTAATAGCGCTTCCGTCCATTATGGGTATTTCAGAACCTGAAACTTCAATTGTTATATTATCAATTCCCGATGCGCATAGTGCTGACATTAAATGCTCAACAGTTGCTATTTGGAAATCTTTGTTGCCTATCGTTGAACATAGCCTTGTATCGAGAACTATAGTTGGGTCTACCTTAACCTGAGTTTCTTTTTTTTGGTCCGTTTTTTTAAAAACAATACCCTGTCCTACTATCCCAGGCTTAAGTGTTAATTTAACCTTTTCTCCTGAATGCAGGCCAACCCCTACTTCACTTATTTCATTTCTAATCGTTTTTTGAAAAATCATTCTTCTCTTTATCCCTTGACCTTAAAAATGATGGCGTATCGTATTCACTGTCATCTACTACACCTGATAAATCAACTCCTGCCTCCAGATTTTCTTCAAATACATTCAACCCATCACCACTATCAGGTGAAAAGTTTATTTCTTCAATAACATTTGTATCCTCATTATTGGAGTTAGAGATCTCTGATTCTTCATTATGGCGTGGTTCCATTGAATTAATTGGAGTCGATAAGCCCGTTGCGACCATTGTGACTCTTAAATGATTATTTAAAGAATCGTCAATAACGCTTCCAACAATAATTGAAGCATTTTCAGCTGCGTATTTTTTTATATGATCCATGACTTCAAAATATTCTCGCATTTTAAAATCCTTACTCGCAGAAATATTTACTAATATACCTTTTGCATTATTTAAGTTAACCTCTTCCAATAATGGACATGAAACAGCTTCTTTTGCTGCCGATATTGCCCTATCTGGGCCCTCAGAAAATCCTGAACCAATTACTGCTACACCCATTTCACTCATAACAGTTTTAACATCTGAAAAATCGACATTGATCAAGCCTGGGTTATTAATAATTTCTGCAATACCCTCTACCGCACTATTTAAAACATTATTGGCAGCCCCAAAAGCATCTACAAAAGTAACTTCTTCACCCAATACTCCCATTAACTTTTCGTTTGGAATCACTATCAATGAATCTACATAATTAACTAATTCACTGATCCCTTCTTTTGCAATTTGAGTTCTTCGGCCTTCAAAGTCAAAGGGTTTTGTAACTACTGCGACTGTCAATATACCCAGTTCTTTCGCTGCTTGGGCAATAATTGGAGTCGCTCCTGTTCCTGTGCCACCCCCCATACCTGCAGTAATAAAAAGCATATCAGCACCCTGAATGGCTTGGACTATCTTTTCTTTGTCATCTATTGCCGCTTGTTTACCCGTATCTGGACGTGAGCCAGCACCTAGGCCTCTTGTTAAATTATCTCCAATTTGAATTATAGTACTGGCCTGACTTTTCTTTAATGCTTGAAGGTCAGTATTGATACATATGAATTCTACGCCTTGGACATTTTTTTCAATCATAAAGTCAACAGCGTTGCCACCACACCCTCCAACACCAATAACTTTTATCAATGCTTTTTGACCCTTGTCATCTAACATTTCAAACATAAATTACCCTTATTTTTCTTGAAAGTATCAAAAATTTCCTTGAAACCATAACTTCATCTTTTTAAGTATATTAGTAATTGTATTCCCATCCAAATGCAAATTAGTATCCTTGTCTTTATCTTCTTTACCCATTTTGAGAAGACCAACACCTGTCGCATACCTTGGGTTTTCAATAACCTCCAGTAAGCCATCAATATCTCTTGGTAAACCTAACCGAACTGGGGCATCAAAAATTGACTCTGCCAATTCAACCGCTCCATTTAACATTGACGAACCTCCGGTAATAACAATTCCAGATGAAATTGCATCCATCGTTTTACTTCTAATCAATTCATTTCTTATCAAATCAAAAAGCTCTTCCATTCTCGGTTGAATAACTTGAGCCAGGGAAAGTGTTGTTATCTTTTTTGGGTCTCTGCCATCAACCAAAGGAATTTCAATAATTTCATTAGCGGAAGCCATGTTAGTCATCGCTGAGCCGTGGTTAATTTTGATATCTTCTGCTGATTGATTTGGCGTTCTAAATGCAACTGATATGTCGTTAGTAACTTGATCGCCTGCTATGGGAATCACAACCGTATGTTGAATCTGTCCATTTTTAATAACTGCAATATCTGTTGTACCACCCCCAATATCAACAAGGCATACACCCAGATCTCTCTCATCCTTTGTAAGAACTGCTTCAGCAGATGCTAGAGGTTGTAAAACTAACTCTGTCACATCTAAACCACATCGCTTAATACATTTAATAATATTTTGTGCAGCAGCAACTGCTCCGGTAATAATATGCACCTTTACCTCTAGCTTCATTCCACTCATCCCAATTGGCTCAATTATGTCGTGTTGTTGATCAACGACATATTCTTGAGTAAGGATATGTAAAACTTGTTGGTCAGGGGGCAATGTAATCGCTTGAGCTGTTTCAATGACTCTATCAATATCCATTTGAGAAACTTCTGAATCTTTTATTTTTACCATGCCATGGGAATTTAGACTTTTAATATGACTGCCAGCTATGCCCGTATAGACATCCTTAATTTTACAATCAGCCATTAATTCAGCTTCTTCAACAGCACGCTGGATTGCTTGCATTGTACTTTCTATGTTAACAACAACGCCTTTTTTCAATCCTTTGGAAACATGTTGCCCTAGGCCAATAATTTTTAGAACACCATCTGGAAGTAATTCAGCTACTATAACGACAATCTTCGATGTACCAACATCAAGGGCAACAATATGGTTATTTTCGTCTTTATTTTTTATCATTAGATTGTGTTATTCAAAGTTTTGTCTTTATTTTTCTTTTTTGTTTTTCTAACAGAGAATCCATCTCTGTAACGCATATCAACATAATCGATCTCGCTTTTTAATTCTGCTAATACAAATTG
>Ga0206127_1004753_pt1 | contig 11793 bp, 10 predicted proteins | sample Helgoland_Spring_6_FD_148646 | JGI IMG/M metagenome (GOLD analysis project Ga0206127, IMG submission 148646) | Pelagic subsurface seawater microbial communities from Kabeltonne, Helgoland, North Sea - Helgoland_Spring_Bloom_20160419_1 | ecosystem: Environmental > Aquatic > Marine > Epipelagic ...
AAAAAGCCGATCGGTTCGGCATCCCTGATCCAGCGCCAAGCCACTATAACTTCGTCAGCGGTTTTCACATGCACGGGCACGTTTTCCGACGCGGCATTGCCCAAGGTTGTCGGATGCACAAAGCTGACATGGGCAGGATCAACCAGGTTTTCGGCGACGTTCAGATAGTTGGCTTTGATATGCAGCTTGTCCCCGTGGTGCAGGTGCCAGCCGTCTTGCGACAGTTCCGGCATGTCAAAAGCCAGCGCGGGGTCGGCTTTGTCGGCGTCGCCCATCCAGATGAAAACGATGCCATGACGCTCGAGCACCGGGAAGCTGTCGACATAGGCGCTGGCTGGCAGGTTCGATTGCCCCGGCACGCGTACGCATTTACCGCCGGCATCAAAGGTCATCCCGTGATAACCGCATTGAATGGTGTCACCGATGCGCTTGCCCTTGGACAGCGGCAGCAGCCGGTGCGGGCAACGGTCTTCCAAAGCGGCAAGTCTGCCGTCACTGCACCGGAACATCACAAGGTTCTGCGCAAGCATGGTTAGCGGCACAAGATCGCGGTCAAAATCGGTGGACCATCCAGCGACATACCAGGCATTTCTGACAAAGGACACGGGCGACTCCTTGCGTTAACTATCCTCATGAAGGACCAAAAACTTGTTAGCTGTCAAACAATACTTCTGATCCGTTCTGTTGTGGACCCCAGTTAAAATCCATGGAATGATAATGCACAAGAAATATGCAGTTGCAGCAAAATACTGGACGGTACATTGAACGAAGCGGCGGATTCACAAAACCAGACGGCCTCCTACGAGCTGGAAGATCAGGTGGGTTTCAAGCTGCGTCTGGCCAACCAGCGACATCTTGAGATTTTCAACCGCCGGATGCCCGACATCACGCCGACGCAATTTGCGGTACTGGCGAAGCTGCGCAACGAGGTCAAAATCAGCCAGAACCAGTTGGGCCGTTTGGTGGGCATGGATGCGGCAACGACCAAAGGCGTGGTCGACCGTCTGCGCAAAAAGGGGCTGGTGAAAAGCTGCCCGTCCGAGACCGACATGCGCCGGCTCGAGATTTCATTGACCGAAGCGGGCATCGCCTTTGCCGCAGATGCTGTGACCACCGCCCACGAGATTTCTGCCGAAACCGTCGGCAACCTGACCCCCCGCGAGGTTGACCGGTTGCTGACGTTGCTCGACAAACTTTAGGGGTTAGCGCAGGCCGTCTTTGCCTTCCGCATCCGAATGGGTCAGCCCGCCCACCCGTGGCAACGGGCGCCCGCTGTCAGTCACCGCAACCGCGACCATGATTTCACCGGCGCGTGGCGCATCGTTCAGGCGGACTTCGATCCCGTCGAAATGGCTGCGCACGTAAGCGGCATCCTTGTGCCCCAAAGGCACGTCCAGCACCTGCCCCGGCCCGCCCATTTTTTTCGACGATGGCACCAGTGCCGCACCTTTTTCCACCGCGACACGCAGCGGCGCACCCAGTTTCGGGTGCAGGATGGCGGCGGCATGTTCCAGCTCTCCGCCCTCCCCGACCATGGCCGCTTTGCCATAGCTTTCGGCCTGCGCGGGTGTGATCCCAAGTGCGGCGATGCATTTGTCGCCCAGCAAACCGCCCAGCTCTGCGCCAATGTCCATTAGGGGCGTTAGATCCTCGGTATAAGAGCCTGCAAAAGGGTTCTTGATCACGGCCACGGCAACGGCCTTGCGTGTGGGCGGCGAAATGGTTTGACCAATCTCGCGGTGGGTTTCTTCGACCCAAACGGCGATTTTACGGATTTCAGCGCTCATCTCAGGCCATCCTCCCCTTTGATGTCCTTGGCATCCAGGCCCCCTGCCCGGTTGTGCACCCGCGATCCTGTGGTCATCACAAGGATCACCGCCATTTCATTGGCACGGGGGCTGTCGTTCAGCCCCACTTCGATTGAATCGAAATGGCTGCGCACATAGGACGCGTCGACATGGGTGACAGGCACATCAAGGCGCACGCCAGCCGCCCCGACCTTTTTCGAAGAGGGCACGATTGCCTTGGCCCCGCCCAATACACCCCGCATCGCATAGCCGCCCGGCGCATGCCACAGCGCGCCATGTTCCAACTCTCCGCCCACGCCGACGATTGACCCTTTGCCGTAGCCTTCGATCTGGTCCGCCTCAACGCCGAGAGCAGCCAGCAGCTTTTGCGCCATCTCAAGCCCCAGCGGTTTGAGGTCTTCCATAAAGGGCTGGATGTCTTCGACATAAGACCCTGCATAGGGGTTTTCGATCACGGCCATCACATAGCCGCGTTTCAGCGGCGTGTTGGCGCGGGGGCCGCCTTCGTGAAAGATTTCCTCGATACTGGTGACCATCTTGCGGATTATGACGTCAGGCATTTTGCGGGTCTTTCGTTAGGTGTTTCATTTGTTCGGGCAGTCCGGTGGTTCGGCTTTGACCTTGTAAGAACATCGCCGCCCCGTCGATCAGCCGTGCATCGCGCATCATGTTGGCCGCAGTTTCACCGCGTTGCAGGGCGCGCGCAACATCTGATTGCGACAGGCGTCCAACATGGGTGACAACGGGGGTGTTTCCCAGATCGCTATCGTCTTGCAGGCTGAAGGCGGGGGCGCGTTTTATGGCGGGGTGATCGGGCAGATCAACGGCATTGCCGAGCTTGGTGGCGGCCGCATCGGCACCACAGGCAGAGCGCGCCAGGACGGTCACGGCATCGGCAATCCCTAGGCTAAGGCTGCGACCGCGTTGCCCGCTGGTGGCGATCCCGCGCATGGGATCGGTGCTGGCAATCGTGACCGTGCCAAGGTTCTGGCCGTCGGGCGATGCAATGGCAATCTTGAACGTGGCCTCATCGGTTAGATGCAGTGCAATGTCGCCACCGTTGTTCACATAAGCGCGTGTCAGGTCCGCGGCGTTGACCATGGCTGCCAGCACCTCTTGGGCGACGGCACCGGCGACGCAGATCATTGGCGTGGTCAGCCCGTCGGCATGGGGCAGTGCTGCGCGGTACATGCGGCGGGCGATCTTGCCTTCGGGCTTGGTACTGACAGGTTGGCGCAGCAGCGGCAGTTCGGCCGTCAATTCGCTCAAAACAGTCTCGAACCTGGCAAAAGCCGCACGAAAGGCCGTATCGCGCGCACCATCCGCCCCGATGATCAGGTCGATCGGCCCGTGTGACAAATGCAACCTGTTGCCGGGCAAAAGGGCGGCTTGGGCGTTCATTTATCGCCTTTCGCCCAGCCATAGTTTTCGCGATCATTCGGGTCGGATTGCAGGGCCAGTTGCGCCACACGGCGGACGTCACGGGTGACGACTTCCGCGACTGGCTGGATATGCTCCATATGCCCGCCAAGGGTGCCGTAATCTTCGCGGCGCAGGGTGAATTCGATGGGGGCGACCAGCGCGGGCGTTGGCACATATCCGAATGAATTCGTCGGCATGTCCATCACGTCAACCATCACCGTGATCCCACCGCCGGGCCAGACGTATGCCTCGGCCCCGCCACAAGACACATGGGTCAGGGATTCCTTGACCGACCGGGTCAGGCGCACGGGGTTTTCGGTAACACCGGCCCGCAAAGACCCGCCAGCACCGCCCATGAACAGCACCGAACACAGCGACGGTTCGCAGTTTTCCGCGATCCGTTCTGCGACGACCAGCAGTTCCGGCGTGATCTCGGCGGGTTGCGGAACCAGATCGTCGTCAAGGATGAAATACGCCCATTGTTCGCCTGTGGTCGAGATCATCAACAGCCGCAGTCCGGGCCACGCGCGCTTGGGGTCGGCGGGGCGCAGGATGGTCAGCGGGTCTTCGACATCGGTGCCGCCCCAACCGGTGCCGGGGTCAGCGACCTGAAAATACCGTCCGGGGGTCGAGCGGCGCCCGTTGATGCGGATGCCCGACGGGGTCATGTCCAGCCCCTTGCCCGCCTCGTGTTCGCTAAGGACTCCGGTAATGTGGTCGTCAACAACAACGACTTCGTCCACATGGCCATGCCATTGTTTGGCGAACATGCCGATGGTGGCAGACCCGCAGCCGACGCGCATAAGTTTCTCGGGGGTACCGTTGATGACGGGGGCCTTGCCTGCCTCGACGATCATGTGCACGCCGCCGTCAATCGTCATCTCGACGGCCTCGCGATTGCACAGACGCAACAGCGCATCGCAGGTCACGCGGCCTTCTTTCTTGGAGCCCCCCGTAAGATGTTCAACACCGCCTAGGGACAGCATTTTCGACCCGTATTCAGAGGTCATCACATGGCCGATTGCCTCGCCATCCACCCGCACCACGGCACGTTCGTCGCCGATATGGCGGTCGGTGTCGATTTTCACTTTGACGCCGCAGTACGAAAATATGCCCTCGGTCACGACGGTGACCATATCGACGCCTTCGACCTCTTGGCTGACGATAAAGGGGGCTGGTTTATAGTCGGGGTATGTCGTGCCGGCCCCAACGGCAGTCACGAAATCGCGCCCGCCCTGAATGACGTCGCCATCCCAATCCTGTGCATTGTTGCCTTGGTCAAGGAAAGCCACAGCCTTGGCCCCGGACTGGATGACAGTCAGCGGGTCAAGCCGGACCAGTTCGCCCGCATGATTGGCATAGCGGTCACAGGCACCGGATTTACCTTCGGCAATAAAGCACATGACGGGGCATGCATCGCAGCGGATTTTTTCGGGCTTTTGGTCGCGCAGGTCATCAGGCATGTCCGGCCTCCTTTAGGGCGGCGCGCAGGCGCGTGGGGGTTGCGGGGGCGTGGGTCACTTTTGCGCCTGTCGCGTGATAGATCGCGTTGAATATCGCAGGTGCGGTGGGGATCAACACATGTTCGCCCAGACCCTTGGCACCATAAGGGCCGTGGGCATCTGCGATTTCCAATATCAGGGTCTGTATCGGGGGAATATCGCCAATCGTGGGGATCAGATAGTCGTGCAGGTTCTCGGTCCGGCCGGGGATATATTCTTCCATCAGCGCCATGCCCAGACCTTGGGCGATGCCGCCTTGCACTTGCCCTTCAACCAGCAGCGGGTTGATCGCGCGGCCCACGTCATGGGCGGCAACAAAACGCAGGGGTTTGCACAGGCCAAGGACGATATCGACCTCGACCACTACCAGATGTGCGGCGTATCCGAATTGCGCATAGGGGACGCCCTGCCCGTTTTCATCCAGCGGTTTGATCGGCGGATCATAGGTTTCCTGCGCCATCAACACATAGCCTTCGGCGTTCGGATCAAGCCGCGACAGATCAAGGGTTTGCGTGCGGCCTGCTTCGGTCACGATCACCTGCCCAGTTTCCAAGGTGATCGTGGCGTCCGGGCCTGCATTGGCCTGCCGCAAAATCTCGCTGCGCAGGGTTTCGCCCGCTTTCAGGGCGGCATTGCCCGACACAAACGTCTGGCGCGAGGCCGATGTTTTGCCCGCGTCTGGCGTGATGTCGGTGTCGGCACCCAGCAGGGTCACCCCGTCAATCGACACGCCAAGCGCCTTGGCAAAAATCTGTGGAATGACCGTGTTAGAGCCTTGTCCGATGTCCAACGCCCCTTGATGCAACACCACCGCGCCATCGGCACGCAAGCCCGCCTTGATCGTAGAGGGGTTGGGCAAAGATGTATTTCCGCAACCATACCAAGCGCTGGCAATGCCAACCCCGCGTTTATGCGTGGTGTTGGTTGCGTTGAATGCAGCACATTCGGATTTGGCATCTTCCCAGGCGGGGCGCAGCGCCTCAAGGCAGGCTTTGATGCCGACGCCTTGGTCAAACACCTGGCCGCAGACGGTCGGAACATGATCTTCCAGCGCGTTCTTCAGGCGGAAATCCAGCGGGTCTATCCCCAGCTTTTCAGCCAGCAGATCAAAAACGGTTTCCTGCGCGATAGCGGACTGCGGCACGCCAAAGCCGCGAAATGCACCCGAAGGGGGGCAATGGGTATGCACCGCACGGCTGCGCGCGCGGTAATCGTCGATCCGGTAGGGACCAGAGGCATGGACCGGCACGCGGTTCGCCACGGTCGGCCCCCAACTGGCATAGGCACCGGTGTTGAAATCACCGTCAAAACGCAACCCGGACAAGGTGCCATCGGCCTTTGCACCGACCTTGATCTTGATCTGGGCGGGGTGGCGTTTGGTGGTCGATTGCATGGTTTCATTGCGTGAATAGGTCATGCGCACGGGTTTGCCGGTTTTCATCGCAGCAAGTGCAATAAAGGGCTGCAAGGAAACGTCGATTTTCGACCCGAACCCGCCGCCGACCGCTGTCGGGACAATACGGATATCGGCCATCGGCATGTTCATGATGGCGGCCAGAGTTTCGCGGTCCATCCCCGGTGCTTGGGTGCAGGCATGGACATGCAGGCGGCCATCCACCATCTCGGCAAAGCCTGCCTCCGGCTCGATATAGCCATGTTCGACAAAGCTGGTTTTATAGTTTGCCTCGACCGTAACATCCGCAGCCTCAAGCGCCGCATCTGCATCGCCGCATTGCACAAAACCGCCGCACATGATGTTGCCTTTGCGGTCGTCAAACAGCAGCGGGGCATCGGGGGCGATGGCGTCATCAATGTCGGACAAGGTGGTTTGCGGGGTCCACTCCACCGGAAAGCTTGCCAGATCCAGCGCGGCGATGGTGCCTGCGTCGCCCACCACGCATGCAACCGCTTCGCCACGGAAACGGATATGGCTGACAGCAAAGACGGGCTGGTCAATGAAGCTGGGGATAACGCCGAAAGCATTCAGGCCGGGCACGTCCTTGGCTGTCAAAACAGTCTCTATTCCACTGTATTTAGCCTGCCATGCCTCAAGATCGCCAAAGGTGAAACTGGCCGAGGGATAGGGCGAACGGATCACGCGGGCGACCAGCGCACCGGCAGGGGCAACATCATCGCCAAATTTCTCGGACCCGTCCACCTTGGCCAGCCCGTCGAACCGGCGGGCGTTATGGCCAAGTTCGGTCGGGGCTTTGATCAGTTGATCGGCGGCATGAGCACCCACGACGGCGTCGATAATTTTGCGATAGCCGGTACAGCGACACAAAACACCGCCAAGCGCGTCTTGAACCTGCGCATCGGTCGGTTGTGGCTCCGCACGCAGCAGGGCGACGGCTGACACCATCATGCCGGGCGTGCAAATTCCGCATTGGGCGGCTTGGTGGTGCTGAAAGCTTTCCATTAACGCCTGCGCGTCTGGGTCGGCTTTGACCAGTCCGGCAAGCGTCTCGACCTTGCGGCCCGTTGCCTGTTGCGTGGCCATCAGACAGGCGCAAACCGGCGCGCCGTCGACCAACACTGTGCACGCGCCGCAATCGCCCGCGTTGCAGCCGATCTTGACGTCTTTGCGGTCCAGACGTTCGCGCAGGGAATGGGATAGACGTTCGCCCGGTGTCGGTTCAACCTGCACGATTTCCCCGTTCAGCGTGAATGACGTGATGCGTGTGGCGGCAGATTTGTCCATCAGGCGGTTCCTTCCAAGGCAAGGGCGATGGCGCGGCGGATCACCTGCGTTGCTGCGGTCTGGCGATAATCGGCGCTGGCGCGGACGTCTGTGATGGGGGTCAGCCCGTGGATCAGATCACCCGTCACGGCGTTTTGCAGATCACCGGGCGGTAGGCCGCGCAATGCATCCTCAAGCGTGGTCAACCGCTGCGCAACAGGGGAGGCCGCACCGATGGCGATGCGGATATCAGAGACTAATCCGCGCTCAACCCGCAAAACCACGGCAACCATGCAGATCGAGATGACCAGATATTTGCGGGCCCCAAGTTTCACAAAGCTGCCCATGGACCCGTTAGGCAGGTCTGGAATGTGGATCGCGGTCAGAATTTCATCGGCGGCACGGTCAGTCTTGCGCACACCTTGCAAGAACGCGTGCAAAGGCATCTGGCGCGTGCCGTGGGGCGAGGTCAGTTCGACCCCGGCATCCAGCGTCAACAACGGCGGCACCCCGTCAGCGGCGGGGGAGGCGTTGCACAAGTTGCCCGCGATTGTACCGGTGTTCTGGATTTGCACCGACCCGACTTCGCGGGCGGCCAGTTTCAGCCCGTTAAAGGCAGGCGGCAGATCGGCCTTGATGATGTCCGTCCAGGTTGTTGCGGCCCCGATCCGCCAGCCTGTGTCTGTGCGCGAGACGCCGCGCAAGTCAGTCAGTCGTGAGATATCAATCAGCGTTCCGTCGAAATGACGATCACCTTGCGCAGGAAACCAGTCTGTCCCCCCGGCGATGATCGACGCGGGCCCCGCGGTCAAAGCCGTCAGCGCATCCTCAAGCGTGGTCGCGGTGATATAGCTCATGGGGTGTGTGCTCCTGACTGGCGGAAATATTGTTGGTGTACGAATAAGAATTCGATGTGGCGGTTTCTGTCAAATCAATTCGCGGCCGCGCTATCCGACAAAAGCCTTTTCGACCACAAAAGTGGCGGGGCGGTTGTTGGCCCCTTCCTCAAGGCCGAACCCTTCAAGCGCTGCTTTAGTGTCGGCCAGCATTTCCATCGACCCACAGATCATCCCCCGATCGGTTTCGGGATTGATCGCAGGCACGCCCAGATCGGCAAAGATTTTGCCCGATGCCATCAGATCGGTCTGCCGGCCCATGCGCGGCCAATCCTCTCGGGTCAGTGTGTCGTACAGGGTTAAACGCTGTGCAAACTCTCCGATCAGCGGGTCCGCCTTAAGGCTTTCAACCAACTCGCGTGAATAGGTCAACTCCCCTGCGGTGCGGCAGGTGTGGCACAGGATCAGGTCGTCGAATTTTTCATAGGTTTCCGGATCGCGGATGATCGACGCAAAAGGCGCAACCCCGGTGCCGGTGGCGAACATCCACAACCGTTTGCCGGGCAGCAGCGCGTCATTCACCAATGTTCCCGTGGGCTTGCGCCGCATCAACACCGTATCGCCCGCCTGAAGCTTTTGCAGATGTTCGGTAAGCGGGCCGTCGGGCACCTTGATCGAATAAAATTCAACTTCTTCGTCCCAGGATGGCGATGCGACGGAATAGGCCCTGAACACGGGCTTTTCGGCATTCGGCAGGCCGATCATCACAAACTCACCTGACCGGAAACGAAAGCTGTCAGGCCGTGTGATGCGAAAACGGAACAGGCTGTCAGTGTAATGCTGCACCAGCGTCACGGTTTGGGCAAAGACCCCTGCGGGGATCGGAAACGGAGTGTCGACTGGTGCTGTGCTGTCCATGCGGAATCCTTTTCAACGGTTGGATAGATTGTTTGTATACATATGAAAAACTGTCAAGCGTTTCATCTTGATCCGTTTGAATTTTCTGTTAGCGTTCAAATGAAACCAGATGCTTGAAAGGCGAACCCATGTCTGACACCCCCGCAAAGCTTGTGATCCGAAATATTGGCATGATCCTGTCTGGCAAGATGGAGGAACCCATTTTTGACGGGGATTGCCTGATCGCGATTGGTGGCAAGATCTCCGAATGGGGCGCGGAAAAGGACATGGATTGCGAAGGGGCGACAACCTTGATCGACGCCCATGGCGCAACCCTTGCGCCCGGATTGATCGACAGCCACGTGCATCCGGTGGTGGGCGATTACACCCCGCGCCAACAGCAGTTGGGCTGGATCGATTCGACCCTGCATGGCGGTGTAACCACGCTGATTTCGGCGGGCGAGGTGCATATGCCGGGGCGGCCCAACGATCCGGTTGGCACCGTCGCGATGGCGATTGCGGCGCAGCGCTGGTACGAAAACTTCCGGCCTTCGGGCGTCAAGGTGCACGCGGGCGCGCCCCTGCTGCAACAAGGGCTGGAGGAACATCATTTCCGCCAGATGGGCGAAGCCGGTGTCACGCTGATCGGCGAGGTCGGCCTTGGCACGGTCAAGGACGGCAAGACCGCGAACGAGATGGTCGGCTGGGCGCGTAAATACGGTATGCAAAGCACGATCCACACCGGCGGCCCGTCGATCCCTGGATCGGGGTTGATCGACGCGGATATGGTGCTGGAAACCGGCACCGATGTGGTGGGCCACATCAACGGCGGGCATACTGCCCTGCCCGACGATCAGATCATTTGCATCTGCGAAGGCTGCAAGGCCGCCCTTGAGATTGTGCATAACGGCAATGAACGCGCCGCTTTGCTGACGCTGAACACCGCGCGTGAATTGGGCAAGCTGGACCAGCTGATCTTGGGCACTGATGGGCCTGCGGGGTCTGGTGTGCAGCCGCTTGGGATTATGCGAATGGTGGCGCTGCTGTCGTCGCTGGGCGATATCCCGGCCGAGATTGCGTTCTGCTTTGCCAATGGCAACACGGCGCGGCAGCGCAAGCTGGACACCGGATTGATCGAGGCAGGCAAAGCCGCTGATTTTGTGATTATGGATCAGGCGCAACATGCGCCGGGCAAGAACCTGCTGGAATCGGTGCAACAGGGCAACCTGCCCGGTGTCGGCATGATGGTGATTGATGGCATCGTGCGCAGCCAGCGCAGCCGGAATACGCCGCCGGCCACGCGTCTGCCCGAGCTGGTGACAGGAACGGTAGGGGCGTAAGCGCCCCTAGCTTGCCCCCAGCAACCGCATCGCGTTTTCCTTGAGAATTAGCGGGCGGACTTCATCTTTGATCGCGATTTTCTCGAAATCGGCCAACCAGCGTTCGGGCGAGATCATAGGCCAGTCCGATCCGAACAGCATCTTTTTCTTGAGGATCGAATTGGCGTAGCGCACCAGAATGTCAGGGAAGTATTTCGGCGACCAACCGGACATGTCGATATAAACGTTGGGCTTGTGCTGCGCGACCGACAGCGCCTCTTCCTGCCAGGGAAAGCTGGGATGCGCGAGGATGATTTTCAGATCTGGGAAATCAACGGCGACATCATCCATATACATCGGGTTCGAATATTTCAGCCGCATGCCGTTGCCGCCGGGCATCCCTGATCCGACACCGGTTTGCCCTGTGTGAAACAGCGCAATGCCACCTTCTTCGGCGATGGCTTCGTACAGGGGATAGGCGATGCGGTCATTGGGGAAGAAACCCTGCATCGTGGGGTGAAACTTGAACCCCTTGATGCCGAAATCCTTGATCAGGCGCCGCGCCTCGCGCACGCCCATCTTGCCCTTCCAGGGGTCGATTGACGCAAAGGGGATCAGCACATCGTCATTTTCTGCGGCGATGGCGGCGACTTCCTCGTTCTTATAGCGGCGGTATCCGGTCTCGCGTTCGGCATCGACGGGAAAGATCACGGCGGCGATGTTTTGTTCGCGGTAATGTGCGGCGGTTTCCTGCACCGTCGGGGGGTGCTTCCAAGGGGCACCGAAATAGCTGGCCATGGTGGATTGCAGATCATCGTATCCGTCATCCGAATGACAGCCACAGGGTTCTTCGGCATGGGTGTGAAAATCAATGGCGCGAATTTTATCAAAGTCGATCATTGCAGCCCCTCTTGGGTTTAAACTTTGCGCAAGTTTGGTACAAAATATATTGCTATTCAATAGAACAATTGTTCTATTCACCTAAATCGCACCCTCAAGGATGATGCCGCCATGACCAAAGCCGTTGCCAACCCCGATGTTCTGAATGTTGACCTGCAAGGGAACATCGCGGTCCTGACCATGACGCGCCCCGATAAACGCAATGCGATGAATGATGATTTGCTGGGCGCGCTCAAGGCATTTTTCATGGACCCGCCGAAAGAGGCCCGCGCCGTGGTGCTGACCGGAACCGCCGGGCACTATTGCTCGGGGCTGGATCTTAGCGAACATGTCAAACGCTCGACCGAAGAAACTTTGTACCATTCGCGCAACTGGCATGGTGTGATGGATATGATCCAGTTTGGCGGCTTGCCTGTGGTGTCCGCGATA
>Ga0206127_1004756_pt1 | contig 11792 bp, 16 predicted proteins | sample Helgoland_Spring_6_FD_148646 | JGI IMG/M metagenome (GOLD analysis project Ga0206127, IMG submission 148646) | Pelagic subsurface seawater microbial communities from Kabeltonne, Helgoland, North Sea - Helgoland_Spring_Bloom_20160419_1 | ecosystem: Environmental > Aquatic > Marine > Epipelagic ...
TCATAGTCAGACTTACCACACTCTTGATATGGTGCCTGTTGGTACGTGTGTTCGCTGTAGGGTAGGAACGACACACCAGACATCTCGTCGAAGTGCTTATAGACAAATGCGCCCACCTCAAACCATTCGTCCGCCTTGACGTTAATTGTCACGGAGGGCTTATGCTCACACCAATTTCGCTGGTACATCAACCACATCTCTAACTGCTCGATTGCAGTCATGTCAGAGGTACATACAGCACCAGCAGGTGCCTTCTGTGGAAAGCTGAACACTACAGTAGTATCTGGCTTCATAACGCATGGTTCGTGCGGTACTCCTTTGTCCTTCATAAACTGTGTTAGCGGGTCTTTAATGTCCCCACGTACTGTGCGGATGTAGTATGGTGAGTGACGAGCATGAATCCCGCTGGCACTATCTACCAGTTGTGAAACCGTGCCACTTGGCTTAACACAGCTGATAGCAGTAGCAACAGGGATGTCAAGACGTTCAGCCCACTCTGCGTTTGTGTCCACTGCAACTTGCTTAAGGTGACGTAGGGTCTTAGCCAAACCACCATTCTTAAGCGTGGTTAGCTGGTTGTCCATGATACCTGTAAGACTTACACCTAGCAGGCGCTCCTCTTCTGTATTGGTTGTCCACTCCTTTGTCAAATACGGGAAGTGTGTGTATGTACTCTGGATAGTACCTAGAATGGTTGCAAGGCGAACCTTACGTTCTAGGTCTTCTACACTGTCTGTCGCACGTACTACACACTCCGTTAAATTACAGAATTGGCTTGGGCGTAAAATTATCTCGCTGCAAGGATTCGTACCGAAATCGTAGTTTACATCACGCCGTCCGTTAAGTCCAGCCTGTTTCTTTGACGCCTCTCGGTTAAAGATACCACGTTCACCTGATCCACTCTCTACCAGTGCTGTCCACTCACGTAGAAATGAGACTGCATCTGGCTTCTCAGTGTATGACACAGAGTTGTTAGCCAATGCACGTTGCTTATCATTCTCCCACCATGCACCTGACTTAGCGTGACGCATACGATCATCAGACAAATTCGACAAACTGATCATAGCCGAGCGTCTCACTCCACCGACCACGACTACCTCGCCAATCTTACACATGATGTCGTGACACTCAATAGACGACAGCTTACGACCTTTAGCGTTAGCGAAGGTGTTGATAGCAAAGTTAAACAAGTCGATCAATGGGGCTGGACCTGACGCACGACCACCAAAGGTCTTAAGTCTTGCACCTGCTGGTCGTACCTTTGACACATCCCACTGTGGAATCTCACCACTGTAGAGTAGCGCAATCAGTTGACGTAGTGCTTTAGCCCAACCCTCTTTGCTGTCCTTAACGACGATCTTAGTGTCGCTGTTAAACATCTTCTCTGGCACTTCTGGTAGCTTAGAGACATACTGACGCTCTACAGAGAACCCTACGCCTGTACCACAAAGTAGGATAAACATAGCTTGGTCGAAAGACTTAATGTTGTTAACCGCTAAGTAGGAGCAATTATACATACTCGTATTGTCCCGTGAGGCTGCTGGACCTGCTGTCATCAATGATCGCATAGAAGGCATCACTTCTAGTGACAAGATAGCTTGCTCAAGGTCACGGATGTATGTGTCATCACCAGTCTTAGGTAATACAATGTTGTCCATGAAACGTGTCACTGTCTCAGACCAAGATTCACGGTTGCCCGTACCCTCTTGCCAACGTGCATAACGTGACTTGTGGATGAATGATTGGTAGTCTGTTGGGAGTTGATTGCTGCTCATTTAATAGTCCTGTCAAATAGGTTCATTACGTGTTCTTGCGAGTGGTTCTCTCTACTCATTTTAGCTCTCGGCCACGGTTGTCTTTGTCTTCTTTAAGCCAGACCAGACGATCAATATCTGCTCTACTTAAACCAATGTCATTTAGCTCACGGGTTGTCAACTGATTAAGTTGCTTAATTGCCTTACGATGCTCACGCCATGTAGCTAAGAAGTTTACATATCTCCAGAACCATGTCATCTGTTGTCTCCACTTCCTTTAATTACGTTACGTGCCATACGACCACGGAGTTTAGTTAGGTTAAGGTCAGCAATCTCATCTAGGTTATACCCAATGTCATTACAGATGTTAGCCAGATACCACAGCACATCACCTAGTTCCTTTGCTACCTCATGTGCGTTAAATTCCCCATCACGAATTTGCTTCTTAACCTTCTCTGCTACCTCACCGCTCTCCCCACATAGGCCCAGTGTTGGGTACAGCACCTTGTGCGTTGCAGGGTAGATCGCAAAGGTTACTGCCTTACGTTGGTATTCTTTAAAGTCCACTAGATCGTTCTCCCATAAAATTCTGTTGCCTTAGTTGGATCAGCGTAAGCATCGAAACAGTACCAAGAGCAGTTATCTTTACCAACGCTCTTGCTACCCTCTATCCACTTAACTCTGCCAACACTTACTACTTTAGTGCAATACGACATAAACCATGCCGACTGCTTAGTGTGCATCCAATCAGCATCAAACAATAACCAAGTTGGACACCTGTACATCCAGTGAGCAATCATCGGGTGTAGTATCTTTCTATCCCAAGGTGGGTTGGTAATGCAATAGTCAACTACTCCCCTCCCGCCAAAATCCAAAGTAAGAGCATCAAAGGTAAATACATCAGGGTGTCGTGGATCAATGTCGCAAGCATATAAGCACTCCCCATGCCCTCCAGTTAATTCTTTTATGTGCTGTATCAGTCTGGCATCACCCGCACAAGGCTCGACGTAATCAAACGTGTAAGGCAAGTGCGGGATCAGCGGTTCAACAGCGGCTATTGGTGTTGGGTAGTAATCACGTTCAACTCTCTCAAAGTTACTGCGCTTTCCCATACATCTCCTTTAGGGTGGCCTGAGATACAAACTGTGGTTCATACATACCGTTAGCTACCTCACGCTTCACTACTACTCCAGACCACCACTCTCGGTTGGCTTGTCCTGCCCATCCCTCTGCTGCTCCCTTATAGCACCCAGCGACAAGGCCGATAACTCCATTAGGGTGTGACGCATCCTTAAACTTAATATCACGTTTATGGCTGTGGCCACAAGTGCTGCTGTGGTGCCTATGAGCAAGTAGCCCGTTAGCATGGTGCATACCAGACATAGCAGAACCGAAGTTGCCGCTACTAAAGAAGTGCGCATAAGAGACACCATCGTAATCAGCGATTGCAGGTGCTGAGTTTTCATACTCGTGGTATTCATCGAACCAGTGCTTTGTTTGAAGATGTCCGAAGGAAATCCCGTATTTGCTTCCCTCAAGTCTTGGGTCTGTCCTGATGGCTTTCTTGATGCGTTGCTCATGGTTTCCCTCAAATCCAAAGTAGTTAGGCCGCTTACGCTTATGATGTCTGAACTTCCAGCGAATACGCTCTTGTGCATCATTGTAGTGGTTGATGTCAGCCTCATAGTTCTGGCTAACGATTGCTTCTGGGGAACGAGTGTCAAATGTATTTAATGACCGCATGTCAGCGCCATCCCCAAGATCAACGACATAATCAGGCTTAACGTCATACAAGAACTCGCCCAACCAGTTGAACCGCTCATTGTCTACCGAAGGGTCTACGTGAGCGCAGCTAAATACTACGACTGTCTTACTCATCTGCTGCCTCCATTTCCATCAGGGCCACTCGGACCTCGAACTCTATTGCTTCTAGCTGCTCTTTGTTTAGATTGAGCAGTTGTGTTAGTAAGCTATTCACTTCAGCCATTCGTCGGGTATCCTCTTATCTGAGTAGATGAACCCATGCTTATCGCACCAGTCACCATATGTTGTCTTAGAACCCTTGCTTATCTTACCACGAGAGTTACTAAATACGAATCGTATGTCTAACTTAGGGTGTTGCTCCTTAACCTTCAAGTGCTTCTTTCGATCAGCAGCTACAAACCTTCCCTTTGATTCAATTATGATACCGTTAGGTAAAACGAAGTCAGGGGTGTATGACTTATTCTCGTTTAATACCCACCTAATCTTCATCTTTTCGTACTCGAAGGTTATGCCCCTTTCCTTAAGGTCAACAGATATGTCATCCTCAAGTCCTGATCGGTATCCGTTCCTTATTGCGTGTTGTCGTCGTTCACTGGTGGCTGCCATAACTGTCCCTCATACCTCCGTAACCAAAGTAACCTAGCGTTTTCAATAATACGTGTTGTATCACCGTCATAGGCTTTCACACAGGCTTCCCAGAGGTCATCCACTGACTTACAGTCCGCAAGTAGTTTATCTGCCTTCTTAGGGCCAATTCCTTTCAGACCCTTGATGTTGTCTGCTGCATCCCCTGTTAGTATCTGAGTGTAGAAGAATAAATCCCCCTGCCATTCATTTACTTGTGTCCACTCTTTCCTGTTAAAGTTAAAGTGCCAACATGGTATTTGCAACATGTCCTTATCAATAGATGCAACGACAGTATTAGGTCCGCATCTTGTAGCTTCTATTGCTATGAGGTCATCAGCTTCTTCTCCTTCACTTACTATTGCACCAAACTTCTTCACCATGTAGTCACGAACATGTCGTAGGTGAGTAGGCTTGGCGGTTGCTTTCCTGTTTCCCTTGTAAGGGTAACTCTTCGCTACCTCAAAACGGAAGTTGTTAGGTCCAGTTAGATACACATCAAATTGGTCAGGTGTAACAAAGTCTAACGTAGCCTCAAGAACGAAGTCGAGAAGTATCTCTACCTTCTCTTCCGCGTCCTTGGGCAAACCGTCTTGGGTGGCAAAGGCTGCTCGGTAGGCCAGAATATCTCCGTCTACAAGAACCTTGCCTTTAGCCATTAGCCTTCACTAAAGACCATAGAGCCATCGTCTTTCTCAAAAGCTACATCTTGTACGTAGGTATAACCCGCTGCCCGTGCTGCGTCTGCAAAGGCGTAACCTAGCCCGTAGAGGTCAACAATGTTTCCACGTACCACTGTTGTGCTACCATCGAACCCATCGTCTATATTATCTGGTGTGAACGTAATTGATACCTTCATTAGAACCCACCTTCGTCATTGTTTGCTTCATACTTAAGGTGTTCGGTAATTAGAACCTTTTCCATAGTTGTAATCTTACCGTCCCACACATCGAACTTTACTGTAGCCTTAGAGCCATTGCCAATCAAACCGTCTGCTTCCCAGTCCCAGTCAACGTAATCCCCGTCAACCATCTTGAGAACCTTTGGTGCGCCCATGACAACTCCCTGTTCGCCTGTTTCCTTATCAAAGAACTTAGGGTTAACGTGTGGTCGTGTGGCCTTGTAGAAGTCCTTACCTTCCTTGCTAACCTTAAACAGTTGCGCCTGTAGTCCCTTGTTTGGGATGCCGTCAGCAACCATCTTATCCTTTGTTGCACCGTCAATCACGCAGTTAACAATGTAGAGACCTTGCTTCGCCTCAATATTGTTTCTCTGGTCTGAACCTTCCATTAGATTGGAACCCATGTCACGGTCTTCTTCCCGCAACTTTGTCCATTCTAGTTCACACTCTACATAAACTTTCTTGCCCATTTGAATATCCTTTTAAGCTGGGGTGGTATTAATAGATATAGTGTCTAAATCGTTATTTAACAAGCAACTACCCGAAAATATTTCACATTTAGTGAATATCTGCATAAGTGTTGCCGAATTGCACATCTGTACCTAGTGGAACATTGAGTTTTACCTTTTGATTCAACTTGATAGCAGCATCGTGCATGATCTTTTCTACTTCATCCTCTTCTCCTTTCTTGACTAGGGCAATCACCTCATCGTGGAACTGCCCGACACACTTAATTCCGTTCTTACGACACAGTGCAACCCATGTATCAAAACAGAATACTCCAGTGCTCTGATTGAGCGTACTGAAACGATCTTTGTCACTTCGTAGGCTATGCCAGAAACCTGACACTGGGTTCTTAAGCCACATGCCTTCCAACACTTCCTTTGTCTTTGCTCCACTAGCTACCTTCTCAATGGCCCAGTTACGTGACCAGAAGGCATCTAAGAGGGTCTGACTAGCCTTCTTACTCATGCCAGTACCTCGTGCTAGTGCTGCTGCTCCAATGCCATACGTGGCGCTGTAGTTAACAACCTTGTAGTTCTTACGCAACTCCTTAAGTGATCGCTCACCTGAGTTGTGCATGTCGATGTCAGACTGCGTAATAAGACCCGCGTGTAGTGCTAAGTCTAAGTGTGGGTCAAAGCCTTCATGGCTCATCTCCTGTACATACGTAGGGTCTAGTGGCTTCATGTAGTGACGCTTAGTTGTATCCTCCAATGATGTCATGTCAGCACCGCATAGCACATAACCGTCTGGTGCAATCAGGCAACCTCGGATCACATCACCATAAGGCTTATCTACGCTAGGTAGGTTAACCAGTGGCTTAAAGTGCTTAAAGCGGAACGTATTCGTAAGTCCAGCGACACCAGCCTGTAGGTAGCCATCTGTGTGACCTTCTAAGAAGCTCTTCAGTATCCCTGCACGGTGAGTAAGAACAGTAAGGCCGTCAAGCAAGTCAACAGAAGCATCAACAGCAGAAAGTTCCCGAACGCTACTACATAAGTCAGAGCCTTTGCGTACTTGCTCAATCTGTCTTGTGTCTCCATTGCTCTTATCCCTTACGAATTTAAATGTACGTGGTTCCCAACCTAGAGAACGCAGCCAGTCCTTAACCTGATCGTTAGAGTTAGGGTTTCCCCGTTCCTCACCTGTCTTGACCACAAAGCATAACGAGGTCACAGGCTGCTTGTTCTCCTTGCATAGAGCCACCCACTTCTCACCGTGTGATGATAACTCTCCGTTTTTCTTGTGCATAACCTTTGGCTGATTAGCCATTCGTGAAAGGATACGCTTAGGCATAGCATCTGCTAGTTGCTCTACCTTCTCTTCTTTGAGTTGGGCGATTTCGTCGTAGGCTGCTTGTGCCTTTGGTACGTCTAATTTCCACCGTAGCTCTTCCTGCTCTCTGGCGCAGTCTAGTTTGAACGACAGATAATCAATGAGACGGTTTCTGTCTTCTGGTGTGTCCTTGTATAGTTTACCTAGTTTAAGAGATAGGTCACGCCATAGACGGTTGTTGATCTTAACGTCCTCATCGCACCTGTGAGCGTACTCTTTAGGCGTCAGGGTGTTCCAGTCCTTAATCACTGGCTTAGGCACCCCGTACTCCTCTCCGTAGCCCTCAAGGCCATGCTTCATACGTCCGTGGTTGATGTACCAACTAAGTGCCAGCGTGTCGATCAGACGTGCCTTTACTTTGATACCAAGTAACTTTTCCACGGCGGGTATGTCGAAGCGAATAATGTTGTGGCCCACCAGAGTACCAGTGTTGAGTAACACATAACGCATCTCATCGTAGTCATGGGTATGCTTAACTTCACCCATGTCGTTAGACCAAGACATGACATGAATCTTGGTCATCTCATTTAAAAGACCATCCGTTTCAATATCAAATACTGTTGTCATTAGCTGCGTAGCTCCTTAAGTCTAAAGATTGGATATTCTGGGTGTTCCTCCAGAAACTTTCTTGCGTACAGTGGGCACCAGTTCTGACTGATCTTGAACTCACTGTTGTTTTCTTTTACCATAGTCTCGTAGCGCATCAAGTGGAAAATGCCAGCGGCAGAAAACTTCTTACCTTGCTCCCCAATCTTTATTGCGTACTTAACAAACATATCCCACATCTCTGTGTTCTCTTCTAGGTGTTCATCGAATGTCATTTTACTTCCCTTAATGTAAACGTATCTAAGTTAAACCGCATTGTACCTGCATTGCCCTCTTCTGAGCACGGTCGGTTCTTCTCAACGCGGATGTGAGTCGTGTTCCGTTCTTCTAAGCTATCTGCTTCTTTCTCCCGTGACAAGTCAATAACGACAGAAGCTCGTTGTCCAATCATCTTGCAATACTTTGGGTCGCCATTGTCATTAGTGTGGGCGATAGTCACGATACCCACGTTAAGTTCTGCTGCCAGCTTAGACAGTCGAATAGCTAGATCAGCAAGCATTGTCTCTTTGCCTTCTTCAGACGATCCTACTACGACATCTTGGATAGGCTCAAAGAACACAAACTTACATCCACATGCCTGACTGAAGTATCTGATCTGGTCGCATAGCTCTTCAGCACCCTGTCCGTCACCCATAAAGAACTGATAGTAAAGTTCATCTTTGGTTAACTTAGTGATAGCTGCAAGAACCTGATCGTTAGCTCCTTTCTCCTCAATCAAATCCCTGCGTGTCAGGTTGTCATTACACTCGTATGACACAAGACCTAGCAGAGAGCGTAGCTTAGTTTCCTCTACGTGCATTGCAGCGATTGGTACACCCTGCGAGATCATGTTGTACTCAAGGTAACGCATTACCTCAGTCTTACCAATGCCTGTCGGTGCCTTGATCACTGTGAAGTGACCCTGCATCAGCCCCAGTATCTTATCGTCTAGTGCTTGGATACCTGTAGGTACATACTCATGCTCTGGTGCATCCTGATACAGCGACAGGAAGTCCTCTGTGGTGTTCATCACGTTCTCAGGAGTGTACTTACTTGCTGCCCACCATGCCCCCTTGAACTCCTTACCTTTGCCATTCTGTAGGAAGTCATTAGCGTCTTTGTATGGGTGATGGTTTACACGATAGACCTTGTTAGGGAATAGCTTGGCAACCTTATCTGCTAGTGCATTACCAGCCTCATCTGTGTCTACTGACAGGATGATCTTATCAAAGCTGTTAAGCCACTCTGCGCAGTTCTCCCATAGCTTCTTAGAAGGTGTTGCAGAGGGTAACGACACAACAGGGTTAGCGTAGGCACCTTTCATCATCTGAGACACTGAGAGAGCATCTAGTTCACCCTCTGTGATCGTTACCATCTTGGAACTACCAGCAGTAAACAGGTTCATACCGAATAGTTCATCACCCTTGAACCCTGACTTAGCGTAGAACCCTTTTTCTTTCAGGTTGCGTACCTTAATTCCCCCGCTGGGGTACACGTACTCTTGACGATCCCCGTAGGTTAGAACCCCGTAGTCTTCCATTGTACGACTTTGAATACCGCGCATGGTCTCATATTTTCCATCGCTGGGGGTGTCCTCATAGAACGACACAACAGCTTTAGGGGTGAACGACATCTTGTTATCTCCTTTAGTCGGGTATTTCTCTTCAGCCCAATCGAATGTCTTTCTCTTGGACGGGTAGCCTTGGTTGCAAGCATGGCACTTTCCGTAACCTTCATCATTGTAGCTAAAGGCGTCAGAGGAGCCACAAGTCTCGTATGGACATTCTTGGTGTGCGTGTTCAGCCATGTGGCTTCTCCCTGTTGTTAACGACACATAAGTAGTAACTTATGTAATTACTTATGTTCTTATTACTTGTTGTAGTTATTATTACTTATGAGATTACTTAAGTAGTAACTTCTTAAGTGCTTCATACTTACATATGGTGTCTAAATCACCCTTTCACAAGTCACGAATTGTTACAGTGTAGACATTTTATGCAAAGCCTCATCTTCCCACAAGGCAACAGCCTGTTGAGACACCCCATAAATGTCTGCAACCTCCTCTTGTGTCATCTCTTTAAAGTAACGCATCTCTATGACCTCCCTGCTCCGCTCTGACAAGCTATTTAAGCACTTAGATATAAAGTCCTTTGTCTCATAAGATTCTGTACAGTCTTCTACAGACAAATTTAAACTTTCTTCATACTCTTGTGTTGGTCGTAAGGCAGACTGAACCGCAAGCAAACCTCCCTTAGAGTATGTAGAACTCTTAGGTATGCGCCTATTACCCGCTACAGACCTTGTAGTCTTGTTTGCTGGCATTGGTACAGCCTTGTCCTTTAGGTTTACGTAGTCAAACATAGCTCGCCTAGCTAGGTTATAAAGATAAGCTGGGTGTTCATCGGGTTGATTGCTTAAACGCTCATAGACAGCAAGAATAGCTTCTGACTTAAGGTCGTCACGAATACCATATTGCGGGTACTTGTAAGCTAATCTATTACACATCTTGTCAATCTCTTCTGCTGTCAGTCGATGCTCATTCGTCATCGCGCTTACCCCCTGTTTCCATGATTACTTGATCTCTTAATGAGTCTTTAATCTTCTGCTCCACCCTAGTCGTGGCACCCTCGCCCCAACTTATTAGTCTTAGGGTATCCTCTACAATCTCTTCAAACTCCGTTGCAGGTAGTACAGTCACCTTGCCACCCTTAGCGGCAAACTCTGCTTTCATTCTCTCTAGGTCAGTCATTCTGTTTCTCCTTTCATAAGTGCAGCCCAGCTTACTGGGAACAACTGCCCCATCTTATCGCTGATCTGATCTGCAATCAACCGTGTCTCGTACTGTGTGTCAGGCTTACAGCGCAGGTTACACATCTTTGCTATGGCACCTAGCGTACCTGTCCAGTACCACTCAGTCATGGTGTTCTGAGGGAGTACCATACGTGCTTGTTCTTCACACACACCAGCGTCAATCATACACTGATAGATGTGTAAGCAAGATTTGTTATGCCTGTCTGCAAAGTCTTGTGGCATGTGCATACCATATAGTACCGTATCTATCTCAGTAACCTCGCCAGCACTACCCTGCTTCTTATCTGCTGCTTGCCCACGCCATACGTCAGGACGATAGAACTCAATATTATCAGATACGTATCTTCGACTGACTTCATTCCAAGGCATGTACTCATGCTTGACAAGTTGTCTAGCGACAAAGATAGGAGCCTTACATACGAATGTAACTGATGCGTGATTGAATGGCGACAAGTGTTTGTGCTTTGCTAGGTAGCTAATCAGTTTCTTGTCACGCTTGTCTACGTCATAGGTGCCTTGTATTAGGTCCGTACAGACTAGCTTAGACTGTTTGGCGAAGGATACCCGCGCAGCGTTAACAGTCGTGATGTCATCACCCATGTGGTGATAGTATGTTGCTGTGATTTGTGTCATTAGAATGGAACCTCTCCGTTTGCGTCTCTGGGGTCATTGAAGTAGTTCTTAACGAGCAGGTCTGGGTAGGTGTGCTTAGTGTCAGATACAGCGTCTAGCTCCTGTAGCATAGTTGCTGGTAGGATACCCATGTCCCGTAGTTGCATCTCTAGTTCTGGTGTCATTGTCTTATCTCCCTGCGGGTGCTGTGTAAAATATGTGATCGCCTATGCGACCATCTAAGTGGTACTGTTTTCGCCAGTATGGTGATACATAGGTAGCGTGGTAGTGGGTACTTGTCAAGCCTAGCCTACCACCTTTTATGACTGATTTAGCTATTTCTTCTGCAATACCAATAGCTTGTCTATCGCCTACATTGCTGGTGTACTTACGATAGTTGTCAGACTTTCCATCGTGGGTGAACGAGAACTGACTAGGCTGGAAGACTACAGCACAGATTTCGTCGGGCCATCGGGGTGATTCTACCCTGTTCATCACGACATCCGCTACGGCCATCTGACCCTGTATTGGCTGGTCTCTGGCCTCAAAGAAGATAGCCGCTGCTAGGCACATCAGGGGGGTCATCATTGTTCATCCTCCTCTAGAGACCCCTTGATCTCTTTAGCTACATCTTCTGGTGTATCATCTTCCCAGTAATCGTGTATCATACTATCTCCGCTCCCATCATGTGTATGTGACGATTGTTAGCACGGATAGCCAGTACACGGTCAAGGCAGAAGCTCTTGTATAGTGGTTTCTCCCCGTCCTTACCGACTAGCATAGGGATCAGGTTGTGCATAGCTAGTACGTTAGCTGCCTTACGGCCACGCTCACCACCCTTGAGGTACTTCTTGACGTTAAGACGGCCATTGTATGTACGCTCCTCGCCTGTCTTAGTCAGG
>Ga0206127_1004759_pt1 | contig 11790 bp, 8 predicted proteins | sample Helgoland_Spring_6_FD_148646 | JGI IMG/M metagenome (GOLD analysis project Ga0206127, IMG submission 148646) | Pelagic subsurface seawater microbial communities from Kabeltonne, Helgoland, North Sea - Helgoland_Spring_Bloom_20160419_1 | ecosystem: Environmental > Aquatic > Marine > Epipelagic ...
TGGTGGTCGCAAACCGCGATTTCTTTTTTCTAGAAATGAATACGCGATTACAGGTAGAGCACCCAGTGACCGAACTGGTGACAGGATTGGATTTAGTTGAATGGCAGTTACAAGTTGCCGACGGTGATGCACTGCCACTTAACCAAGATCAGATTAGTTTTGACGGGCACGCGATCGAAGTTCGTTTGTGTGCAGAAGATCCGCGTGCTGACTTTATGCCACAAACGGGCGAAGTCGCTCATTGGGTATGGCCGAGTAATAGACAATTAAGAACCGATTCGGGGATTGTTCAGGGGCAAATAATTTCGCCTTATTACGACTCTATGCTGGCTAAGGTGATTGGTTCAGGGCCAGATAGAAAAACTGCCATTAATGCCCTACGATCTGGGTTGTCGGAGTTGAGTTTATTGGGCGTTCACAACAATAAGCACTTCTTACATAACATATTAGAAAAGTCGCGTTTTGCAGAGGGTCAGGCGACAACTGCTTTTCTTGCGCAAGAGTTTAGTGATGCTCAATATCAAATCAAAGAAGTTGCACCAGAGTCTATTGCCATAGCGGCAGCACTATTTTACTTAGATGCGAAAGCACAGTTTAAATACCCGTCTGCGGCTTGGAGTGTTGCAGAACCGCTAGAGTACACATTTAGATTAAATTTAGAAGGAAGCGAGATATTAGGCAGCGCACAACCGACGGTAAAGCTTTCAGCTATTGGCTCTAACTCGTTTGTGGCAAAGATAGGAGAAGAGAGTATCGAATTTTCTGCTTCGATTATGGGTGTTGCGCGTAAGTCTAACCAAGTTAAAGTAAACATCGGCAAGGTTGCTAAAACGCTTAACTATGCGTTTTCGAAATGTGCCGAAGGCTATGAGCAACGTCTCTATTTAGACGACGGCAACGCACACCTGAGCATTACTGACATGACCTACCAGCCTGCCGTCAGTGCGTCGAGCGGCGGTGATGCAGAAGTTAAAGCGGCGATGGACGGTGCTATTGTTGATGTAAAAGTTAAAGTTGGCGACACAGTTGAACGTGGTGATGTAATTGCCGTACTCGAAGCAATGAAAATGGCACACCAGCTCAAAGCGGGTGTTTCTGGCGTAGTCCAAGACGTGTTTGCAACGGTAGGCCAGCAAGTGAAGACCAAACAAATAATCGCTGTGATTAAAGCACCCAATGAGGAATCTTAGTGATGGGCGAAAAGCGAATTCGAATCGGTGGCGCGTCGGCATTTTATGGTGACAGCCAATTAGCCGCTAGGCAGCTAGTTGATCGTGGTTCGGTCGACTATCTGATATTCGATTACCTAGCCGAGGCGACGATGGCTATTCTAGCCCGCGCTAAAATGAAAAGCCCAGACATGGGCTACGCCGTTGATTTTGTGAGCGTCGCTATGCGTGACGTTTTAAGTGACTGTTCGAAGCAGGGCATTAAGGTGGTCGCCAATGCAGGCGGCACCAATGTGCCCGCTTGCGTTGCCGCTTTAGAAGCATTGTGTGCTGAGCTAAAGCTCGATCTTAAAATAGCAGGCGTTTATGGTGATGATCTAAGCGATAGACTCGATTCGTTAGACCGCGACGCACTCGTAGAAATGCAGTCTGGGGCGCCATTGCCGAGTAAGCTGGCTAGCATTAATGCGTACTTTGGTGCAGCGCCTATCGCTGATGCACTAGCGGCTGGCGCCGATATTGTGGTGACGGGCAGAGTCGTTGATAGTGCCGTTGTATTGGGGCCGCTCATGTACGAATTTGGCTGGTCGCGGTCTGACTACGACCAATTGGCCCAAGGAAGTTTGGCTGGTCACATCATTGAGTGCGGCGCTCAGTGTACTGGCGGCAACTACACCGATTGGCACACAGTGCCTGACTTCGATGACATCGGGTATCCGATTGCGGAAGTTGTCGCCGATGGTTCGTTTACCATTGGGCTACCCACTGATAGCGGTGGCGTAGTGACTATTGGTTCAGTTGCCGAGCAGCTGGTTTATGAGATTGGCGATCCGAGTAATTATTTGTTACCTGACGTGGCGTGTGACTTTTCCAATGTTCAGCTCGAACAAGTAGCAGAAGATTTAGTAAAAGTATCTAACGCGCAAGGTCGTGCGCCTGGCCCTGATTACAAAGTATGCGCAACCTGGGTAGACGGCTATCGCTTAATGAATAGCTTTTTCATGGCGGGTCCTCGTTCGGCAGATAAAGCTCGAACAGCGCTTGATGCCTGGATAAAACGTACCCGACGATATTTTAAGCAACAAGGTTGGGAGGACTATCGTCAGGTCAGTATAGAAATAGCCGGCGCAGAAGACACCTATGGCAAACACTCAAAGGCGCAAGACTCGCGCGAGGTCATGGGTAAGTACGGTGTTCATCATAATGACCCACAAGCGCTCATGTTTGCGTCCAGAGAAATGGCGTATCTTGCCACCTCTGGCCCCCCAGCAATGAGCGGTTTTGGCGCGGGTCGAGTCAGACCACAGCCGTTAATGCGAGTGCATTCCACCTTAATGCCTAAACGCGATGTGGAGGTTAAGGTGGTGCTTGGGCAAGCCTTAGTCACTCTAGCCGTATACGACAATGAGAGCTCACCGGTTAATCAGCGAATGGATTACGACGGCGAACTACCTCAGTCAGATCCTTTGGGTAGAGTGAGCGTTGAGCTGGAGCAACTAGTATTTGCACGCAGTGGAGACAAAGGAGACAACGCCAATATTGGTTTGATCTGCCGCAAGCCGGATTATTTACCTTATATAGCCGAGCAACTTACTGAAGCCGTGGTAAAAGACTATTTCTCTCATTTAGTGGATGGCGATGTTGTGCGGTATTTTGTACTAGGGTTGAATGCATTCAACTTTCTTCTCACCTCAGCGTTAGGCGGCGGCGGTACTGCGTCTCTACGATTAGACTCACAAGCTAAGACTTTTGCACAAATGTTATTGTCGATGCCAATTGAGATAGATGCTGATGTGTTGACTTAACGAAGCTAGTAGTTGGCTAGGTGTTTTTCCATTTGAACTCTTTTGCGCTCCAAGTTAAGTATTCCCATCTAAAATAATAAAAGGAAACAATGTATGAGTAATGCACCTGAACTAGATGCCTCGCAACAATTACCAAATCCGGTACATCGAGCGGGGTGGGTACTTAGCCTTTTAGTCTTTCTCAACGTTTTAAATATTGTCGATCGAAACTTACTTGCCAGTTTCGCCCCTCAATTAACCGCTGATCTAAATCTTTCAGATTTCGAGTTTGGATTGTTGAACGGCGTGGTGTTTGTGTTCTTTTACGCTGTTATGGGGCTGTTTGTAGGCCGTTTGGCCGATCGGCACCATAGGCCGCGTTTGATTGCCGCTGGTCTAGTGCTTTGGAGTGCCTTAACCATGGTTTCAGGCGCAGCAAAGAACTTTGTCCAGCTTGCTATAGCCCGTATGTTTATTGGCGTGGGTGAGTCGGCGCTGACCCCGTCTTCTATGTCGATGCTTGCCGATTTATACCCGCAACATAAGCGTGGTGCGGTCACTGGGTTGTATTACTTGGGTGTTCCTCTTGGCGCAGGTGCGAGCTTTGTAATTGCCGGCGTTATAGGGCCGATGATTGGCTGGCGTAACTGTTTCTATGTTTTAGGTGGATTGGGACTGTTGTTGACACCTTTACTGCTTCTTACTCGTGATCCAAAACGTGGGCACTTTGATGTGGTTAAGCCCGACCCCTTGGCGGATATGGGGCTTATTGTTGCTTTACGTCAGGTCTACACTTTATGTAGAGAGCGGCCAGCACTCGGCTTTGCCATGATCGGGTCTGTGTTTATGCATATACCGATTGGAGCCGCAAGCTTTGCATTGTTATGGTTGGTACGTGAACGAGGCTTTGGCGAGTCTGAAATACAAATACTGTATGGCAGCCTGCTATTCGTTTTTGGCTTCGTCGGAACGTTTCTTGGCGGTTACTTGAGCGATTGGTATCAGGCTCGTTTTGCGGGCGGTCGTCTGCGCTTTTTAGCATGGTTTTTAATAGTGCTCACACCGTTATTGCTGGGCTATCGATTCGTGTCCCCAGAGTCCCCCTTTTTCTATGTCGCTATGAGTGCAGGGCTCGTTAGTTTTATGGCTTTTTATGCACCTGTATTTTCAACTGTTCAAGATCTTTCTCCGCCCGATATGAGAGGTGTGAGCACCGCAGTATTGCTGTTTATGTCGAATATTTTGGGTATCGGTTTAGGCGCAGTAACCGTTGGTGCATTGAGTGCCGGCTACACAGCAATAGACATTGCGCAGCCTCTCACTTGGTCGCTCATAACCGTGGACTTGCTTAGCATATTCACCGTTGTAAGTTTCTGGATTGGTTCAGTTTATTACGAGCGTGACAAACACTTGATCATTAAGTGACATACTCCTGATCCTGATTCTCCCACCCTATAAGATTTTTATTAAAAAATGAATAAAACTGTAATCGTCGTCGGCGCCACGGGCTTGATCGGTAAAGAGCTAGTTCGCTTTTTGGCTGATGAGCCCTCTATCGCGCGCGTTGTAACGCTCACGCGAAGACCTATCACCTATGCGGGCAGCAAAGTGACCAATCATGTAGTCGACTTTGACAACCTTCAGGACTCAGCCAAATTATTTAAGGGAGATGTTTTGTTTTCTTGCTTAGGCACTACTGCTAAGCAGGCTGGGTCAATCAGAGCGCAGCGAATTGTCGATTTGGATTACCAATTAGACGCAGCGCGCTTAGCGGCGGAACAGGGTGTAAGCCATTATGTGTTGGTGTCGTCTAGCGGCGCAAACGCCAAAAGCTTTAGCCCTTATCTTAAGATGAAAGGGCAATTAGAAGATGATGTGATAAAACTTGGTTTTGAGCACACTAGCATTATTCAGCCATCTCTCTTGCTTGGCGAGCGTGCTGACGCACGTATGGGCGAACAGCTGGCAAGTAAGATTATGCCAGCCTTGTGTAAGTTGCCCGGCCTTGGTCGCTACCAGCCTATAAGTGGGCGCGATGTTGCGCTAAGAATGATCGAAGTGGTTAACAGCCCGCAACCAGGCGTTGAGCGTTTAAGCTTAGATGAAGTGTTTCCGCTTGCTTCTAAAACGTCTTCAGCTTAGCTCACACATGAAGTTGTTTACTCATGTCGCTGTTAAAGCAAAACGCTTTTAAGGAGAGTCTATGCACTACCAAGTTCTAATCATTGGCTCAGGTTTCTCAGGAATCTGTCTGGGGATAAAATTACTCGAAGCCGGAATCACACAATTTAAGATTCTAGAGAAAGCCGATGACCTCGGCGGTACTTGGCGCGAAAACACTTACCCTGGTGCGGAGTGTGATGTTCCTAGTGCTTTGTACAGCTATTCGTTTGAGCACAACGCGGATTGGAATTACAAATGGTCTGGGCAAGAGCAAATTCTCAAATACCAAAAAGACACTGCGCATAAGTATGGTCTTGATGACTTTTTTGAGTTTTCACGTACCGTTGAGAAAATGAATTTTGACGAGAGCGCAGGGCTCTGGAGTGTAGAGACTGCTCAAGGCCAAACGTATAAAGCCCAGCATGTCGTGAGTGCTGTAGGTCAGTTACACGTGCCAAACACCCCAAGAATAAAAGGATCATTTGACGGTGTGACTTTTCATTCTGCACGCTGGAACCATAACTTTGATGTTAAAGGTAAGCGCATCGCTGTGGTTGGCAATGCGGCGAGTGCGCTGCAGTTTATTCCCGAGATTGCCAAAAGCGCTGCAGATGTTTATGTATTGCAACGAAGTCCCAATTGGGTTCTGCCCAAGGTCGACCGGCCTTATGCTAAATGGGAACAATGGTTGTCTGACAAAGTTCCGGCCGTTACAAAATTGTATCGGTTTTCATTGTGGCTACGTGGCGAAGGCGCTATGTTTTTAGCGATTCGCGGTAACCGCTTTATGCAGTGGGTGCTGCGATTGTGGAATCAGTCGTATATGAAAAAGTCCATTGCGTCACCTGAGCTGCGCGCAAAGTTGACGCCCGACTACCCAGTAGGCGCAAAGCGCATTTTGTTCTCCGATCATTATTACCAAGCCATAGCACGCGACAACGTACACCTTATTACAGATCGCTTGGATAGCCTTTATGCGAATGGGATCACTTTGGTAAGTGATAACGCTGACTCACAGCAGCAGATCGAAGTAGATGCGATAATTTATGGCACAGGGTTTGTAACCAATCCATTTTTAAGTGAGATTGAGGTCCGTGGTCGCAAAGACCAATTGCTTGCCGAGCACTGGAAAGGCGGAGCACATGCCTATTTAGGGTTGTCGACCCATGGTTTTCCAAACTTACACTTTATGTATGGCCCCAACACTAACCTTGGCCACAACTCTATAATTATAATGATTGAAGCACAGGCTAAAGCAATCACGAAACTTGTAAAGCTTGAGCGTGTTGAAATTGATGCGGGCGTTGAAAAAGCTTTTAACGACGAGATGCAGGACCGCCTAGCTAATTTGGCGTTTTCGACTGTCGAAGACAGCTGGTACTTGGTGGAAGGGCGAGTGACAAACAATTGGGCGGGTCGCACCACGGAATATCGTCGACGCGTAAACAAGCTAGATATTGGCCTATACCGTACATAACAACGGCGCTTTGCTTGTCAGATTCGGTTAAAATCGCCCACTGATTCAAAGGCACAGGTGTAGGTGGCTGCACGGTGTTAGCGCTACAACCACGTTTACTGTCTGAATAAACCGTCTATTAGACGAATACAGCTTTCTAGTACCCGACAACTTTCCCACACTAAAACATAACAATGCCATTCATTTCAAAATACGAAAACATCGTTTTTAAGCGGCCATTTATAGTCATTGCGCTATTTGCCCTTATTACGATCCTGCTTTCGCCCTATGCGTCAAATTTCCGTCTTGATGCTTCTTCGGACTCTTTGGTTTTAGAAAATGATGCATCCTTACGCTACTTCCGTGAAGAAGTAAGTAAGTATTCAACGGCGGATTTGCTGGTGCTGACCTATGCGCCAGCGGGTGATCTGTTCAGCGATGCGTCATTGAATAAACTCAATAGCTTACGAGACAAATTGATTGCGCTCGACGGTGTAGACAGCATCGTATCGATTCTAGACGTGCCATTGGTACAAAGTCCTCCGGTAAATTTGGCTGAACTAACTGCGTCGCCCCAATACTTATTGGATGAGCGTACAGATAGAGAGCTAGCAAAAGAAGAGCTGCGCAATAGTGAACTGTATCGAGACTTCTTAGTTAGTGACGATTACTCCACGACGGCTCTAGCCGTTTCGTTGGTTGCTGACGATGAGTTACAAGCGTTGCATACCGAGCGCGAATCTTTGCGTCAATCCCGAGCAACGGCCGAGTTTACACCCGAACAAGCCCAGCGTTTAAAGTCCGTTACACTTGAATACCAAGCTAAGCTGCAGGTGTTTCAAGATAAGCAAGCCGCCATGATTAACACGGTAAGGGGCTATGCAGACGAATATCGTGACGATGCCAAACTGTTCCTAGGTGGCCTACCGATGATCGTTGCAGACTCAATCGCCTTTATCAATGCTGATGTCGCAGTTTTTGGTGGCTCAGCGCTGCTCGTTATTTTAATTATCTTAGTCGTTGCGTTTAGGCAGTTTGGCTGGGTGATGATGCCGCTGATCAGTTGTTTTGTTACCGGCTATCTAGTGGTCTGTATGTTAGGGCTACTGAATTGGCCGATATCGGTAGTCTCGTCAAATTTTCTCTCGTTACTCCTGATTATCACGCTCAGTTTGAATATTCACTTAATCGTGCGTTTTCGAGAGCTAGTAGAGCATGGAGACCAACCTGACCAAATAGAATTATTGAGTGAAACCGTACGGTCTAAGTTTGTACCCTGTGCCTACACTGCGTTAACCACAATGGTGGCGTTCGCATCACTAATAGTGAGCGGTATCAGACCGGTAATCGATTTTGGTTGGATTATGTGTTTGGGTATTGCGATCTCTTTACTCACAACCTTTACTCTGTTTCCTGCATTAGCAACGTTTATTAAACCTCGCGCGAAGCAAAACGAACAAGATGTGGCGAGTAAGGCGGTACTAAAGTATGCAAGTGTTTGGCAGGATCAGATAAAGGGTTCCACATTGGTATTTAGTGCAATCGGCTTAGCCGCTTTATATGGCGTGGCCAACCTCACTGTCGAAAACCGCTTTATCGATTACTTTAAGCCTGAGACTGAGATCTATCAGGGGATGTACGAGATTGATACCAAGCTCGGTGGAACGACACCGTTGGATATTATTTTGGATGCGCCCGCGAGCTTTCTCGCGTCTAGTGCTGTTGCAGGTTCTGCGGCAGAGCCGGCAGGTTACGACGGTATTGATGCTGATTTTCTTGAAGAGTTTGACAATCTAAGTGGCACCCCTGCAGACAGCAATAATGTTGATGCGGATTTTTTGGCGGAATTTGATGATGAGTTTAGCGGCGGTGTAGATGATGATTTTGCAGCAGAGTTTGAGGATGATGATTTCTTTGTTGAAGACCAGCCATCAGAGCAAGCTAAATTATCTTTATCCAGCTATTGGTATAACCAAGCGGGCTTACAAAGGTTGAAAGCTATACAGGCTGACCTTGAGGCAATGGCCGAAACCGGGAAAGTACTATCACTTGCCAGCACCATGAGCGTGTTCGAAAATTTACGAGATGCTAAACCGCTTGATGATATCGATATGGGCTTTTTGGTCAATGTCGTCCCTGATGAGCTTCAGCAAACACTGTTCAAGCCTTATATCTCGCCTGACGGTAACCAAGTGCACATTAATATACGAGTCTTTGAGAGCGCCAAGGGTTTAGATCGAAATAAGCTGATAGACGTTATCCGTTCTATGCTCATTGGTGATCATGGACTAGAAGACGAGCAGGTCAATATTTCCGGAATGTTGGTGTTGTACAACAACATGCTCAACTCTCTGTTTCAATCACAGATTTTGACGCTTGGAACTGTGTTCATTGTTATTTTCTTGATGTTTATCGTGCTTTTCCAAAGCATGAAACTGGCACTCATTACTATTGTGCCCAATGTGTTTTCCGCAGCCGTAGTGCTGGGAGTTATGGGCGTGTTTCGCATACCGTTAGACTTAATGACCATTACTATCGCGGCTATATCTGTGGGTATCGCCGTGGATAACTCCATTCACTTTGTTGCACGTTTTAAAGACGAATTGAGTGCGAGTAAAGATTATGAGCGGGCAACCGATGTGGCGACGCAAAATGTGGGTCAGGCGATGTTTTATACAACAGTGGTGATTACCGCCGGATTCCTAATTATGGTGCTATCCAATTTTGTACCCACAATGTATTTTGGGTTTTTGACTGCGATGGCCATGGTTACAGCTTTGTTTGCCAATTTGGTTATGCTGCCGATCCTAATAAAGTATTTCAAACCATAAACTCAATAAATCACTAGATAGATAAAGACTATGACTCGAGACTCTCTGCTGCATATCCTAACCGTTGTGTGTATTTTGAGTTTGATCACTATTAGTTCGTATCTAAAGGCAGAACCTCAACATCATAATCAAGCTAACACGATGCAATTAAAAACGATCAACGATATTTCTAGAATCGAACTTCAATCGGGTGAGGGTACCCCAGAGCACGCCATCATCTGGCTGCATGGCTTGGGCGCCACAGCGGATGATTTTGTGCCAATTATTCCGCACCTTGGGTTGGCGGCAGATCGTCCTATTAAGTTTGTGTTTCCGCAAGCGGCTGACCGGCCTATTACCGTTAATGGCGGGATGAGGATGCCTGGCTGGTACGACATTAAGGGCTTGAGTATTCAAGACAAGCAAGACGCCCAAGGTATGGCCGAGAGCGCCGCGATAGTAGCAAAGCTCATTGACGAACTCATAGATCAAGGCATCCCGAGCACAAACATTTTGTTGTTTGGTTTTTCTCAAGGTGGAGCCGTTGTGTATCACCAAGGTCTGCGTCACCCTCAACAACTTGCAGGTCTAGCGTGTTTGTCGACCTATTTGCCCTTTGCCGAAGATGTGGCGACGCAAGCGAGTGACGCGAATAAGAGTATTCCAATTCTTGTAAATCACGGCAGTTTTGATGCGGTGGTGCCTGTGAGTATGGGTGAAGCGAGCGTCGCGACTCTAAAAGCGCTAGGCTACTCTGTAGAATGGCAGCAGTATCCAATGGAGCATCAGGTGATGATGGAGCAGATAGAAGCGTTGGGTAAATGGATAGATTCGATCTATCAGTAGACTCTTTGTAATGTTGCAGAGCTGATTACTATTCAGTAAAACAATGCTTCACAAACTCAAAGGGACTGTGGTTATACTGTAGCTTCAAAGGAAAAATATCGGTAGTTGGGCAGCATAAGCTTGGCACCGAAGACCACCAACTGAGGACTGCATGACAAATCCAAATTTGCCGAGTAAAGGCTATCGTTCGTTCGTACTCGTCTTACTGACGATCGTGTACGGTTTTAATTTTATTGACCGACAGATCGTAGGAATTCTAGCCCCTTTTATTCAAGAAGATTTGGGGCTTACTAGCACTCAATTGGGTCTCTTGATTGGATTGGCGTTTGCTACTTTTTATACGGTAGTTGCGATTCCTATCGCCTGGCTCGCCGATCGCTATAATCGCGTCAATATTCTTTCTTTAGCTTTGGCTACGTGGAGCGGGTTTACGGCCTTAACAGGACTAGCAACCAACTTTACTCAAATAGGATTAGCGAGAATGGGCGTTGGCATTGGTGAAGCGGGCGGCAGTCCACCCTCTCATTCGATAATTTCCGACTTATACCCTAAAGAGAACGTGCTGGCGCATTAGGCGTTTACTCAATGGGTATTCCGCTTGGGATAATGGCCGCCTATTTTGCCACAGCAGCGCTTATGGGTTCGGACGGGGGCGATGTTAATTGGCGCAGAATATTTGTTTTCTTGGGTGTTACTGGGGTAGTGCTCGCCATTTTTCTACGCTTAGTACTCAGGGAGCCAAAACGTGGCGCAATGGAGTTTGATAATCACGACGAAATTATTCAGCCGCCCTTTAAAGACTCTTTAAAGACTCTGTTGGGGATACCTGCTTGGTGGGCAATGTGTTTGGGCATCGCATTTGGCTCCTTTGTGTCGTATGCATTTTCGGCTTTTCAAACATCCTATTTAAGGGCTTTGGACCCTTCTTTTGATTTTCAGACATTGGTCTTTATTCTCGGGGTGATCAACGGCACTACTTATGCAGGTGGCGCCTTCTTTGGCGCTAAAGTCGCCGATAAGTGGGGCGCTAGCGACCTCAGAGCCTACGGATGGTTACCTGCAATATCTATCGGTATCTGTATTCCGATCGCAGTTGGCGCTTTTTGGGTCGATTCTGTTGCTATACATCTAGTATTTACTACGTTCTTATTGTTCTTTTTAGGGGTCTATTTAGGCCCTAGTTTTGCGATTGCGCAGACTTTAGCGCCCATAAATATGCGTGCAATGTCGACCGCTTTGTTCTTCTTCATCTTAAATATGATCGCACTTGGCGGCGGACCTACATTTGCGGGTTGGATGATTGATGTTTTTAAGGCAAATAATGCTGATTTAGAAGCGATGCGTTTAGCGATGACGGTAACATGCGCGTTTTTTATACCGTCGGTTTTGGCGTTTCTCGTTGTTGCCAAAGTGTTACCGCGAGATTGGGCAGCAGCAGACAAACGCAACGCTGATCTAGCTAAACAAGGTTCCTGAATATGATTAGCTAGGCTTTAACACACTGTTTTTTTGGAAGGTAGTCAGATAGGCCAGAATCGTCGTGCCACGATTCTGGCTTTTTT
>Ga0206127_1004762_pt1 | contig 11787 bp, 7 predicted proteins | sample Helgoland_Spring_6_FD_148646 | JGI IMG/M metagenome (GOLD analysis project Ga0206127, IMG submission 148646) | Pelagic subsurface seawater microbial communities from Kabeltonne, Helgoland, North Sea - Helgoland_Spring_Bloom_20160419_1 | ecosystem: Environmental > Aquatic > Marine > Epipelagic ...
TTAATAGGAATTAACTATTAATCAATAATTGATTTGTATTGAATGCCCTTGTAGTTAAGTCTGCAAGGGTGTTTTTATGCGACAATGTAATTTGGTTTTTTTTTAATTGTTTATTTTTTAGTATTAACCTCGGTTATTAAAATTTTAAAAACTTCTTATAGGCAACACAAAATGTAACTCATTTTTGTGAGACCAAGTATTAGAGCCAGGACCACTTCCAGTATTTGTAGTTCCGGTGCCATTCGTGGCAAGTATATAAGCATAACTGCCGTTAGTTTCTGTCGAACTCCAATAGGTGTGTGTTGGATCATAACCTGAACCTGCTATATTATCTTTATTATTAAACAAATACTCAAGTTCACCTCTTGATGGTAAATACCAATCACCATACCTTACTTCGTTAGCTTGAAGTACACGTCTATATTGTTGTGTTAAATATGCACTATAAAAATCAGCAGTACTAGTTTGTGCATAATTATGCCATTGAGAATTTGGATCCGTAGTTGTTTTGGCTATCATGAGATTGGTATTTGCTTCTCCACCTCCAAGACCTGATCTATATGCTCCAAATGTTGTTGTTGTTTTGGCCCAAGGAACACCTAAAGTACTTGTGAAGTTCGCGGGTCCCAATGAACCTATTTCGTCTTTTGCAACTATTAATCCATGAGCACCATTATCCCAAACATAAAAGACAATACCTCCCCCATAGCTATCACCAATTGCATGAGTAGCAGCACCGCTAGATGGAGTTGTCCAAGATAGTGCCCCAGATCCATCTGTTGATAAAACCTGTCCGGTTGTACCATCTGTATTTGGAATCGTTATCGCTCCAGCGGTAATCGTTCCACTTGTATTTACATTAGTAACACTTGTATTACCCAGTCGAACTGTATTATCTCCAGATCCAGTAGCACCTTTACCTATTACAGTTTCATTATTTGCATTTGGTGAACTCACATCTGCATCAAGTCCAATCAAAGTATTGTTTGTACCTGTTGTTATAGATTCTCCTGCTCTTTGTCCTAATCCAGTATTATTGCTTCCTTCAGAAACGTTAAGCATTGTTTGATTTCCTATAGATGTATTAGCAATTCCTGTTGTTAATGAAAACATATTTTCGGCACCCAAAGCTGTATTTCCACTACCTGTTGATAATGCTTTCATGTTAAAGTAACCAATTGCAGTATTGTTATCATAACCAGTTCCGGAATAAGATTCGAGAGCTCTCGATCCTATCGCAGTATTTCGCTTTCCTGTTCCAGAACCCATCGAAGATCCAACGGCTAAATTGTTATCGCCATCACCAGCTCCTGTACCAAAATATAAGCCATCAACAGTAACACTAGTAGTTATTGTTGTGTTATCAGGTAATCCAATGGTAGTTGTAGCATTAGATGTAGAAACTTCAATTTCATTTGCTGTGCCATTCACCGTTTCTATTCCAACAATAGTCCATTGTGTTCCATTGTAAAAATAAAAACCTGCTGTGCCATCTGTTTGGTATATCATTAATCCAGTGGCAGCTGAAGTAATTGCATCACGCTGGGCTGCTGTCATTCTTGGAATTAATAACCCCCCCGTAGTAGAAGTGATATCTAATGCCGCAGAGGCGTCTGGGTTTTCATTATTAATTCCTATTTGAGCATAGGTTGTTGCTGTTAGTAATACTGCCGCTAAAAATGTGAATATGTTTTTCATTTGTTTATTAATTTTTCTAATTTTTCTAATCTTTTTTCTTGTTCTTTCATTTTTGTGTCTTGTTCTTTAAGTGCATTAATAAGCACAGGCACAAGTCCTTGGTAGTTTACCGCTAACATTTGGTTGTCATCCTCACTTACAAGTTCTGGAAATACCTTTTGTATGTCTTGAGCCAATACGCCTATCTTTTGTTTTCCATCTTTTTTCATTGTGTAGCTCTTACCATCAATGAGTAATAGCTTTGCAAGGGTAGAACCTAATGATACAATATTTGCTTTAAGTCTTGCATCGGAAGAAATAACTACGTCTCCACTTACCGTAAGGTCATCTGCAAAGGTTGCATCATCTCCTGATAATGTAAGTACAGCATTTGAAGAAGTTCTTAATCCAGCAGCATAAACAGTAGCTCCAGAATCTTCTCCCATATATACTGCGGTAACACTATCATTTCCAAGAACTACAGAGTTATCTGCTTGGCCTATTGCTTGGTAGCCAATTACTGTTTGATTACTCGCGGCAGAAGTGCCTACATCAGCGCTAGCTCCAACCAATACATTATGACTTCCTGACCCTATTAATCTTCCGGAATTTGCTCCTAAAGATGTATTATTTGTGCCACCATTGGTACTATCCTGTGAATTTGACCCAACAGCAGTGTTTTTTCCTCCTGTTGTAACATCTAATAAAGAATGGTTTCCTAGGGCTGTATTATCATCTGCAGTGCTAATAACCCACATTGACTTCATTCCAACCGATGTATTTCTATCTCCTTGGGTATTCCCTTTCATAGCTTGAAATCCTACAGCTACATTACTATTTCCACTTCTGTTATCTTTAAGAGCACTGTAACCTATACCCGTGTTCTTTTCTGAAGAATCATTATCCTGCCAATTAGATGTAGTTGCTTGTAAAGCAAAAGCTCCAACAGCAGTGTTGTAATCTGAATTTGTAACATTTTCTAAAGCCTTATACCCAAATGCTGAAATGTAATCCCCGTCAGAGGCTGGAGTTGCAGAGTCTGTACCTGTTGAAGTATTACCCACTTGGGCTAAAGTGCTGCCAGTTAGTAATACCGCTGCTAAAAGAGTGAATAATTGTTTCATTGTTTAACTAATATTATTTTTTATTTCTATTTCTTCTTGTGCTCCTAAAACCACCACTGTTAGGAAACCCACTACCCTGTCCGGGGGGTGCAGATTGTGCTTGCGCCTTTTGAGGATTTAGAATCATCATTGTACCAAGGGCAGCAAAGGCTGCATAACTCCCCATCTTTTTTAATGCATCTTTTCTAGAAATATCCTTAGAATGTTGTTCTTTATTTTGTGACATAATTATATTTTTTTTCAAGTTGTAGATAGTACTACTCTACAATTATTTTTTTGTTAAACACTTGATTTCCTGACCTTACTTGCACAACATATAAACCGCTTGCTAGGCCATCTGTAGAGATAGTCTGGGTTGTAGTTGTTGGGTTTAATGCTTTTTCTCGTACGGTCATACCAAGAATGTTATAAAGGGTAACATCTATCTGCCCTAAATCTGGGCTTATGCCCGCTATAGTAACAAAGTTGTCTTTGTTTACCTTGTATACATTGAGTGCGCTCATCCCTAAAGCATCCCCACTAGAGAGTACGCTGTTGTCTTTAAAAACAATAAAGAACCTTTCTGCCCCGCTAAGATCACTTTGCGCTACTAGCTCAAAATCCTGGTCTTTTAAAGAGGTAAAAGTGCCGTTTAAGGTATCCTCTAAAAACACATAGATATCTTCTGGCAGATCCATATCTGCAATACTTACCCTAAAGGCTTGTCCTGCATTTTGCTTTATCTCTAGAGGTACTCTAGCATTTTGCAAGGCATCTATACCCATAGCGTTTATAGCAAATGCAAATTCTTGACTGCCCTGAGGTAATCTTGTGCTTAACTTTGTTGACTGGTTAATGGCGCCTGCGTCATACCCTGGGTCAAGATCTAAGGAAAGACCATTTTTAAAGTAGAAATTTGTTCTTCCCTTTTGCGTATCTCCATTAAATAGTTTTAATTCTAATCTATAAATTAGAGGCTGAGGGCCTAAAACAAAATATCCAGATCCAGTGGTGGTACGCATAGCTGCTGTGAAATTAAGCGCTGTATTAGAGGTGCTAGCTGCTGCTATAAAAAACCCTTGTCCTGGCGCTATAGAAAAAGCAGCATTGGTATTGTTGTAAATATCGTAATCAGCGCCGTTCCAACCATAGAGCCCTAAAAAGCTAGCATCAATAACAGCACTATTTACATCCATAAAGTTGGTAGCTCCTGCAGCAGTATTACCATTAATATATGATGGGTATGGGTTAGAAACAAAATTCCATCTTCTACCAACCCCGCCATTTACACCGTTGTTATTTATAACATCAATGCTTTGATCTGTTGTAGCAATGGTTCCTGTGTATTTTACAGTAGCACCATCTGTATTTGTAGTTGCCATAGTATATCCTTTTGCGGCAGTGTAGGCTCCTGCAGATGGCCCAGTGGTAGTGGTATAATACTCGTATTGGTTGGTGAAATTATTAAAAGGTCCAAGGGCATAGGTATCACCAACTTGGTAGATAACACCCGTATTATCTGTAATAAAATCTGCAATAGACATTGCAACTGGAGCGCCTGTACCATCCCAGCCACCGCCAGCACTAGCGCTATATGCATTTACATATCTGTTGTAAATAACATCTCCCGTAGCGGTTCCTTCTACAATTATAGAGGAGAAATCATCTGCAGTAGAGTTTAGGGTTACTGTGCCATTGTTTGTGAGGTTTCCAGCGGCAGTTAGAGAACTTGTTTCGCTTACAGTAAGAGAGCCACCGGAATTAACAGTTAAGTTACCTTGTGCAAAAATGCCTGATGTAAGTAATGCCAAGGCTATAAGGGTAAATATATTTTTCATTGGTTTTTTTTTAATTATTAAAAGACAAATCCTAAAATTTCTGAAAGGCTATTGTTAACCTTAACAATGCCTATTGGTATTTAATACTATTCTAAAAAGTTATTATGGTTTTCCAACCTAAACTTGCAGTTTTAAAGGATATGACAATATTGTGATATGCAGAATTATCTTCAAGATTAATAAAACTAAAGGAAGGTTTATTTGATGAATCGTATAAGTGCTTCCATTGGTTATTTGTACCTCCTTTTACTCCAATGTGTATTTTAGATCCACTAGGAATTAATTCGCCATATGAAACTACATCACCAAGACCATTATTTATATCTAAGTCATCATCTTTATAGATTATCCAAGTAAATTCATTACCAGACATATCATATGAATTAACTCCCAAATCCATTATCCATAAATCTTCAGTGGTAGTTCCATTATATCGATAGTCATAAGTGTCACCACAATATCTACATGAGTAATAACCATTATCTGATTGAAGCTTACTGATTGTAGCAACTGATCCTGAGGTATTGGCATAAAAATTAATTGTTTGAGAGGAATAATTATATATAATATCACCTAGTTGTGGAGTTAACGCATCGGCTTGAGACTGAGTATAAATAGGAATTTTTACGCGTTCATCTGTTGATTGATTGATTTTTGCCCAACTACCACCATTGTAATTATAAATACCCGGTTCACCATCTGTTTGGTATACCATTAATCCCGTTGCTGGAGAGGCAATCGCATCACGCTGTACATTGGTCATTCTTGGCATAAGTAGACCAGCTGTTATAGAGCTGATATCTAAAGCCGCAGAAGCGTCTGGAGTTTCTGTGTTAATACCCACTTGGGCATAGGTTGTCGCAGTTAGTAATATTGCTGCTAAAAGCGTAAATATGTTTTTCATAACGTATGTTTTGAACAAATATAAATAAAAGAATAAAGCGGCGTGATATAATTTTGGCACATAAAAACCCCCTACTAAATTAATAGTAAGGGTTAAATTGATAAATAACTAAAAAGCCCGAACAGCACGCACACGGAATGTTGAATCTTTATTGTGCCAGTCTTGTATACCAGAGCCGAACGAATACTTCATCACCTTGTGGTCCGTAATCTCCGTAGAACTCCAGTAGTTGCCATTATCAAATGCAGTAAAACCAGAGACAGCCTCTAAAGTTGTTCTATTAATATACATTAGGTTTAACTCTTTTGAACTTGGCAAAAACCATTGTGGACCCATAGACCTTGCAGCTAATGCAGCGGGAGCAGTAGGACAATCAGTTAGTATATCATTAGTGTTATTAAAACCATCTCCTATTTCTGCGCCAAGACCTGGAGGATTACCTCCATTTCCATTAAAAGGAACATTTGGTACGATTGGTAAATCTACGTAATCACAACCCCATTGTACCGCAGTTGCTACATCTGAAAATGCCGCAACTAAACCGTGTTGACCCGTGCTATCTAACCAAAAAACAACACCGCCATTAACAACATCACCAATACTATAGGTTGCAGAAGTAGCAGCTACTTCAGCCCAACTACTACCATTGTAATAGTAAAAACCTATTGTATCATCTGTTTGGTATATCATTAATCCAGTTGCTGGAGAGCTAATTGCATCACGCTGGGCTGCTGTCATTCTTGGTACAAGTAACCCCCCCGTAGTAGAAGTAATATCCAAAGCCGCAGAAGCGTCTGGGTTTTCATTATTAATACCCACTTGAGCATAGGTTGTCGCAGTTAGTAATACTGCTGCTGTAATTATAAATATTTTTTTCATAATATAAAAACACTGAATTTTAAACAAAACATTACAATGCTTACTGTTTTAGTAACTGTTTGGTAATTTGCCCAAAGGCACTTTTTATAAACAATAAGTAATTTCCGCTTTGCAAGGCGCCAATATTAATAGTACTCTCTTGGCTTGCAGATTGTAAATCTTTGGTGATAATAAGCCTTCCAGTGATATCATAAATAGAAATACTCATAAGGTTTATATTTTGAGGATTATTAAGAGTTATCACATCATTGGCTGGGTTTGGATACATTGTAATTGCTCTTAAAGCAGTTGTATTTTGAGTCCCTAAATTATCAATAATAGTAAGAGTAAATTCACACTCTGCAGTAAAACCGCTTATGTCCTGGGTAGATAGGGAAATAATATGTACTCCCTCAGGCATTAAAGTTCCTGCAGTAGGGCTTTGATTAAATACGGTGATTAAATCTAAACAGTTGTCTGTAACAATCGCCTGTCCTGTTTCAAAGTAATTTGGCAATGGATATGGGCCCTCACTTGTTACCGTTTGATCTTCTGGACATGTAATCTCTGGCGAAATACCATCTACTACGTTTACATAAGCGGTACAGCTATCTGTATTGCCAGCAGCATTTGTAACGGTAAACTCTACCTCAATTAGGGTTCCAATATCTGCACATGAAAAGTTGTCTATATCTATGCTTAATCCATCAACACAACGAGCTCCTGTAGATCCTGCGTCAAAGGCGCTTGCAGGCGCCGTAGCTGTTCCGTCCTCACCAAGGGTGACTGTAACGTTTTGACAAACAGCATTAGGAGTAAATACACCCTCAATTACTGTTACAATAGCGCTACAACTGGCTTCGTTTCCGTTTTGGTCTGTCATTGTTAAGGTAACAGTGTTAGTACCTAGGTTAGAACAATCAAAGGTATTTATATCTATAGTTGTGTTGCTAATAGTACAATTATCTGTACTTCCTGCGTCTATATCTGCAGCAGTTATGATTGCTTGATACTCTTCATCAAGAGCTACAGTAATATCTTGGCAAATAGCAATAGGCGGAGCAGAATCTAACACAATAACTGTTGCAAAACATTCTGAGGCCAAGCCATTACTATCAAACACAAGTAAGTTAACGATGTTTGTCCCAATGTCTGAACAATCAAAAGTATTAGGGTTTAGCTCATAGGTAACCTCACCACAATTATCATAGGACCCGTTGTCTATATCTGCACTAGAAATGGTTGCAGTCCCTTCTGGGCCAAGTTCTATGGTAATGTCTTGACAAATTGCTGTAGGCGCGGTGATGTCTGCTACCGTTAGCACGAAACTACAATCTGTAGTGTTTACACCATCACTAGCCGTTAGAGTTATAGTAGTATCTCCTAAAGCTACCAGTGTGCCAGGAGCGGGATCTTGAGTGATACCTGTTACAACGCAGTTATCTGTAGCGGTAGCTAAACCAGTATAATCTGGAATCTCATATGTACATGAAGTTTCAATATTTGCTGTTTGATCTGCTAGACAGCTAATCTCTGGCGCGGTGATGTCTGCTACCGTTAGCACGAAACTACAATCTGTAGTGTTTACACCATCACTAGCCGTTAGAGTTATAGTAGTATCTCCTAAAGCTACTAGTGTGCCAGGAGCGGGATCTTGAGTGATACCTGTTACAACGCAGTTATCAGTAGCGGTAGCTAAACCAGTATAATCTGGTACAGTGAACATACATCCAGTATCTGCACTCTCTAGTTGATCTGCTAGACAGCTAATCTCTGGCGCGGTGATGTCTGCTACCGTTAGCGCGAAACTACAATCTGTAGTGTTTACACCATCACTAGCCGTTAGAGTTATAGTAGTATCTCCTAAAGCTACCAGTGTGCCAGGAGCAGGATCTTGAGTGATACCTGTTACAACGCAGTTATCAGTAGCGGTAGCTAAACCAGTATAATCTGGTACAGTGAACATACATCCAGTATCTGCACTCTCTAGTTGATCTGCTAGACAGCTAATCTCTGGCGCGGTGATGTCTGCTACCGTTAGCACGAAACTACAATCTGTAGTGTTTACACCATCACTAGCCGTTAGAGTTATAGTAGTATCTCCTAAAGCTACCAGTGTGCCAGGAGCAGGATCTTGAGTGATACCTGTTACAACGCAGTTATCTGTAGCGGTAGCTAAACCAGTATAATCTGGAATCTCATATGTACATGAAGTTTCAATATTTGCTGTTTGATCTGCTAAGCATGTAATTTCTGGTGCTGTGGTATCAACATTTATAGTAACATATTCTCTACAAGTCACGCCATTGGTAGTAACATCTACCCAGTACTCTGTGGTTTCAGTTGGGATAACGGTAATAGTTTCTGTAGTGTCTCCTGTAGACCATAAATATGTTGTACTTGGATCAAATGTTTGATAAATTTCTGGATCAATTTCCATAATTGGAACCATATTAGAATAACATGGTCCATTGATAGGGTTGTTACTTAAGTTGTTCCAGGTATTGTAACCAAAAGAACAGCCACGAATAATTTGAGTGTAAGGTTCACCACATGGACCACTGTTAGGTTCTCCAGGTCGCCAATTGGTATAGTTAATATCAATGCAATCTAACCATCTAAACTCACAAGTTTCAGGGTCTCTAAACAAACCTATCCAGATGTTATTGTTAGTCAAATTACTGACGAATGTGTTTTCGGATTCATCATTTATACAAACGAGATAGCCTCCATTTTCTCTAGATATTTGCTCTCCATCTGTCCATGAAGTTGGATTGTTATAAACATAATAATGGTGTTCATTATAAAAACCACCATAAGTAAATCCTGGTATTTCTTGACCCAGAGGAACATCTGTTAAGTTAATTTGCATATCGCAAATTGTAGGAAGATTTAAATTTACACTCAAATCCACACTCTCCCCAGCACATATTTCTGTGGCTGAAGCTGTGATGGTAATGTCTTGTATAGACACAGTCACCTCTAGTCGATCTGAGCTTTCACAGTCATTAACAGTTTGTGAGGCATAGACCATTTGACCAGCAGTGAGCGTTGAAGTTGTATCTAATAAGTTCCCTCCAGTGGCCGTATCATACCATTGTATATTATCTCCTGTAGCTGTTAAATCAGCTATTGTAGAAGCAGAACAAAAAGTTTGCTCTGAATCTCCTGTTGGAGCTTCTGGAGCAGTGACATTGATTGTAACATATTCTCTACAAGTCACGCCATTGGTAGTAACGTCTACCCAGTACTCTGTGGTTTCAGTTGGAATAACAGTAATAGTTGACTCAGAACTAGATAACTCATATAATTTGAATGTGACAACATTGGCCCCATTATCCCCAATAGGGGAATCCCAAAAACCAACATCTAATGTTGACGAATTGGCTGTAAAAGGATAGTTATAGGTGTGACCCGATGAATCATATATATCAGGAGTTGGCCTTAATGCAGGTGTATCACAAAACAAAGATGTCCAAATTATTAAATTACAAGCAGAATCAAAAGGAGTTCCTTCAATAGTCCCGTCAGATCCAGATTGGATATAGTAAGCAACATCTTTCTGGTTACCAGAACCAGCCCCTAAGCTTACGGTTCCTAATACCTCTAGACGGTAGTTGTTTCCTGGAGTAATTGAAAAAGTATTTTGAGAAACAGTATTAGCAACTAATGAGTATTCATCTAATAAAGTACCTTGACCAGAAAAATTGGATTCACCTGTAGACCACAAATATGATGAATTAATATCTCCAACAGTACTTAAATCCACAGACTCCCCTGCACAAACTTCTGTAGCAGAAGTGATAATATCTACGTCACAGCTTAAAACCTCAGATTCATATAAATCGGTTATTTCTTGTTGGGTTAACGCTCTACTCCAATAACCTAAGTCATCCATTTTTCCGCTAAACAAATACCAATGACCATTTGCCATATGAAGCTCACCAAATGTTATATTTGTAGAACTTACAGCAATATTTATATTGAGAGTTTCTTGTCCAGTTAGTTGACCATTTACATAATGTTTTACAACCGAACCATCATAAGTAATTACAACGTGTTCCCAATTACCATAGGTCACATTTCCGCTTTCGTATATATTCGTCCCTGATTGTGAATATGGGTACAACGCTGTTTGAACTTGACCTGAATAATTGATATAATTTCTAAAAACAGCTTCTCCATTCCCATCCCAACGACCCATCAAGGTATGAGGTCTATCGATAAACGGCCCCGGCTTGGACTCTAAATTAACCCAACCTGACATTGCAAAACTATTATCGTTTGGAATTGTAGGATTTGTTATAGTAATTCTATCTTGAGCTGAACCCCAACCAGCAGAACTATTTACGGTGAAACTGTAGGCGCTATTATTATTCCCAAATCTATCTGAAGTTAATGTCGGCCCATTAACAACTCCATTATTACCATTGCCAGATGCATCATTTGCATTGCCATCAAATGGCCAATAACCAACTAAACCATCTGTTGGAACATAAGAGGGAACTTGGGCAATAGTATACTGGCATATAAATACGATAGTTAAAAATAAATAGATTATTTTTTTCATAATGTTTCTTTTAAACGAATATAACTAAGTTACTTAATTAATTTATAAATATTTAAATTCAGAGTGTGTATACACCTAAAATCACCTAAATTAATAGTAAGGGTTATAAGGAGTTATTAAAGTCTAGAAAGAACTAAGACAAGTTCATTGTCGTCTAAATCTCTAAACTCTAATTTACTCCCATTAACTATAGCATTTAACCAAAGTTCATTATAGTCAACTTATTTAAAGTAGATTAGATAATTATTATCTGTAGTGTTTTCCCACTTTAATAATATTGAGTTTTCATCATCCTCATCTGCAACAATACAATTCCCGTTTTCGTCCAGATACGCTAGATATAACCAACCCTCTTGCAAAAGACCGGGAAGGTCATCAAAAAACTCAAACCTTGTTTGTAAAAAGCATTCCTCCTCCGGACTATCAAACTCACACGAAACACAGTCAGAAATTTGCCAATTACCAACAATTGAGTTGTCACTATTGCTGTCATCATCACTACTACAAGCAACCAGTCCAGCGCCAAGTGGAAGTTGATACCATACAGCACCCTACTGAATTTCAGATTGAAGTGATTGATAAACTGGCAGATGTTAGCAATGAAGACCTTGACAAATCTATTGACCAATGGGTAGATAATCAAAGAAATAAATAATGTACAAAGTAGATAACCCAAAACAAGCTATTACAGAAAGTTTTGATAAACTGGTTTGGTATAAAAATTATATATTTTTCAATGGTCGTGTTATCGTGACTTTTAAGTAAGTTTGTGACACACACCCTAAAAGTCTAAAAATAGCTAAATCAAAAGTTGTGGACTAAAAAGGGTCTAAAAAG
>Ga0206127_1004776_pt1 | contig 11761 bp, 10 predicted proteins | sample Helgoland_Spring_6_FD_148646 | JGI IMG/M metagenome (GOLD analysis project Ga0206127, IMG submission 148646) | Pelagic subsurface seawater microbial communities from Kabeltonne, Helgoland, North Sea - Helgoland_Spring_Bloom_20160419_1 | ecosystem: Environmental > Aquatic > Marine > Epipelagic ...
CGAGCGGGTATTGAGCTTTCAGGAATGTGGACAGCTACCGATGATGGTGTAACCAATCCGTACAACATTACTATTGCCCCAGGCGTTGTAATGCCAGTAGGTTCTAACAACTCATCTAATCCGTCTATACAGCGCTTAGACACTGGCGGCAGTATAGAGCTGTCTTTGTTTGAAATAACCGAATTACAGAACGCTATTAAAGTTTCGATGTTTAATGACTTGCGTGATCCTCAAGGCCCAGTAAGAACCGCGACCGAGATTGCGATGGATGCTAGAGAGTTAGCCAAGCGTATCGGTAGTGCTTATGGTAGATTGCAGACAGAGATTTTAGTTCGCACTTTAAAGCGCATAATGCACATACTTGTCAAGCGCGGAAAGATTGATCCTATTTTGATTGATGGTAAAGCGGTTGATATTAAATTTACATCACCACTTGCACGATCTCAAGACATGGAAGACATTATGTCAGTTCAGCAAGCAGTAGAGTTTGTGCTTAACACTGCTGGCCCCGATCAAGCTAAGATGGCATTTAAGCTTGAAGACTTTGGCACATGGGCGGCTAAGAAAACGGGAATGCCTGCTGAGCTGGTAAGAAGCAAGGCAGAGAAAGACACAGTTATTCAGGCTGGTGCAGAAGCGGCGCAAGCAGGTATGGATGTGCAGTCACAAGCGCCTACGGGAGCACCCTAATGAGCTGGGACGAATTAAATAAAAGCGGGGGAGATGCTGGTAAGCAAGCTAAAGAGGCGCAAGAGGTGCAAGCTACTATAGCTAAAAACTATCACCATTGCTTTTCTACGGAGCAAGGGAAGTTTGTATTGGATCACTTGGTCACCAATTTCATTATGACTAACGATACAGCATTAAATGAACATAATATTAACTATACGGCAGCGTATAAGAATGGCGAAGCTGGTGTAGTTAAACAAATTTTAAATCAACTAACTAGAGCGGCTAAAATATGAGTGAATCAATGCTATCCACAGAAGCGGGTACTAGCGAAGAGTCAACAGAATCAACAGAGGTACAGCCTACCTTTTCATGGTCTGAGGGTGTAGCTGGCGAAGGTGATAAGCCAGAATGGTTTAAGGGCGATAAATACGGCTCAGTAGCGGATCAAGCTAAAGCCTACACAGACCTAGAAAAGCGCTTTGGTGGTTTTACTGGTGCGCCTGAATCATACGAATTGCCAGAGGAGTTAGATAGTGAAGACACGTTTGTTAAAACGTTATCTGAGCTGGGAGCCAAAAGTCAAATGTCTCAAGAAATGCACGGCGAGCTATTAGCGCTGGGAAATTCTATTTTCGAAGCCAAGCAAGAGTTTGACATTGAAAAAGAAATGACAGCTCTTGGATCTAATGCTGACGAGCGCTTAGCTAATATCGATGGCTACATGAAGAATAATCTCGGCGATAAGTACGAAGAGCTTAAAGATGCAGTGAATAACGCCAAAACGGTAGAGCTAGTAGAGGCGTTAATCTCATCCAATATCCCAGCGCAACCGCCCACAAGTTCAGTGTCAGCGGTAGGCGTGCCAACCCAGGGCGATATTGAGAAAGCGATGCAAGAAAAGGACGAAAACGGCAAGACTCTTTACCATTACTCGTCGGCACAGCAACAGAAAGTGCAGGATATGATTGCTCGAATGCACGGCCATTGATTTTATTTATTGATGGCGTATAATCAATAGTATTCTCCGATACCCGAAAGGCCGGAAGTGTTTGTTGTTTGTTCCAGCACTCCCTTCTTTTTGGGTTACGTGTAAAGCAAATAGATTAGTTTTAATTATTTTCTTTTTGGAGAAATACTATGTCAAAGTTTCTATCTGATGTAGCACGTACCGAGTTTGATACTAGCGTAAAGTTAGCTTATCAAGGTGGTTCTAAGCTACGCGATACCGTCGAGTATCGCTCCGGTGTCGTTGGTGACACTTATAAATTCCGCTTAATGGGTAAAGGTCAAGGTCACTTGCGTACTGGTTCTAGTTCGTTAGTTGTTCCTATGGATATCACTCATTCATTACCTTCTGCAACACTAACCGATCACGAGCATCCTGAATATACGGATATTTTCGATCAATCAACTGTTAATTTTGATGAGAAACGTAAACTTACTGAGACAATCGGTAAGGCTATGGGTCGCACAGAAGATCAAATTATCATTGATACAGCCGTTGCGGGAACCTATAACACTACTGCAACTGACGGCCAAGGCTTCGATATTGCCGCTGGTGGTACTGGTTTCACTACTGCCAAGCTTCGCGCTTTACGTGCTTATTATGACGATCTCGAAGTTGAAGAGAATGTTTGCATTGTTGTTTCTGGTACTGGTATGCAGTCATTGCTTGCTAACACTGAGACTACTTCAAGCGACTTCAATACTGTAAAGGCGTTGGTTAATGGTGATCTTGGCTCATTCATGGGCTTCAACTTCAAAACTGTTGGCGCTCGTCGCCTTGAAGGTGGTTTAGGTGGTTCTGGTCTAGTAGCCTATGCTTGGGCGCCTAACGCTATTGGTATGGCTTCTGGTAGCATCGAAAAGTCTATGTCTGTAGATTATATCCCTGAACGTGTCTCTTGGTTATGTAACGGTATGCTGAAAGCTGGCTCTACCATTATTGATCCAGAAGGTACATCACGTATCGCTTTCGCGTAATAGGAGAATTACTATGTCTTTTTTATTGACTGATTTTAAACATGGTGACACTACGGGTAATGCCCCTGGTATTCACGCCTATACAACTCCAGATAGCCAGGCAGATGTAAACACTTCGGGCTACTTTAATGAAATTTCGTCCACGCTATCTGTGGGTGATTTGATTTATATATGGGCTGTTAACGCAGGTACTCAAGTGGCAATCTTGACTCAAGTGTTAAGCAATGCCGCTGGTGTTGTTGATGTTGCTGACGGTACGGTGTTGGCTGCTACTGATAGCGATTAATGCTTGCAGGATAGGTGGGGGGATTCTCCCCACCTTTAATGAGAGTAAGTAAATGGCCTCAAAAATAGAACTAATATCTAATGCTCTAATTATTATTGGTGACGTGTCGATCAATGACTTGATTGGTGATGATCGCCGGAAGAATGTAGCGCGAAACCTATACGATAATATCGTAAAGAATGAATTAACTAAGCATCGGTGGGGATTTGCTCGTACTAAAGGGCAGCTATCTTTATTGACCGCTAAGCCTTTAGATGGCGAATGGGCTAGTGCTTACGAATTGCCTGCTGATTTGTTGGTATTAATTAAGTTGTACCCTAACACCAGCTATCAGGTGTACGGATCAAAGGTTTATTGCAATCATAGCCAGGCGTTATATTGCGATTACATATATGCACCGCCAGAAAGCGAGTGGCCAGCATACTTCTCAAAGATGATTGAATATGCCCTAGCGAGGGACTTTTCAACATCGCTGAGGGACTCTAGCGCGTTGCGCGGAGAAATGGCCGCCGAGTACGAAAACGCCTCCAGAATGGCTAGATTTACCGATTCTCAACAGCACCCGCAAACACAAATACAAAGACATCCTTTTGTAGACGCGAGATATTAATGGCTAAAACCAGGTATATACAAAACTCTTTTCTCAGTGGCGAGCTATCCCCCCTTGTTAAGGGCAATATTACCTTAGCCCAATACTATCAAGGCCTAGAAAAAGCTTCTGATGTTATGGTTGTTCCTCAAGGTGGCGTTAAGCGCCGGGGTGGACTCAAGTATGTTGCTACTAATCCTGCTGGAAGCGCTAAACTATTAGATTTTAATACGTCCACTGAATCGCGTTACTTGCTGTGTGTCACTGCTGGCAATATTGCAGTCTATGTTGCAGGTGCCACAAATACATTTTTAGGTAATCTGGCTGCTCCGTATCTGGAGGCAGAGATTAGTGATCTGCGTCACGTCACCACTGAAAATGTGTGTCTAATATTCCATGAAAACCACCCAGCGCAAAGAATTGTTTATGATGGTGGCGTTAGTTTTAGTATAGGTGATGCACCTTTCACCAATGTTCCACAGTTTGACTTTAATGATGCATTAAGCCCTACCCCTGTATCAGAGGTGCAGAGCGTTGTGTTTAACTCTTTTTCTGCTGGTCAGGTTTATCAAATTGATATTGAGGGGGTGTTAAGTAAAAGTATTACTTATGCAGGTGATTCTACTGCGGATCAGAGAGATTCAACGGCGTTCAATTTGCAGAAAAACTTGCAGGATATGCCAAATTTTGGCGAGACTGGGGTTTCTGTTGTTCGCACAGGCAACCATACATATGAGATTACTGCGTCAGGAGAGTCGGCTAAAGATTTTAAGTTGTTCAGCGGTTTCGCTACAACGGGATCAGGATCATCTTCGTTAACTTTCACAAAGGTTGCTACTGGCGTGGCTAGAGCTGAGGATGTATGGGGTGCCAATCGTGGATATCCTAGGCTTGGCGCTTTCTTTGAGGGCAGATTGTGGCTTGGTGGTACTAGAGACAAGAAGCAGAGCTTATTCGCTTCAAAAGCAGGCTCGCTGCTAGACTTCGAAATAGACGAAGGGGCAGATGACGAGGCTATATTTATTACTCTTACATCAAGAACACTAACCGAAATAACTGACATTTACGGTGGTCGTAACTTGCAGATATTTACATCCGGTGGTGAATATGCAGTTTTAGAGGCGAACGCTACAGCGGCCACTATCAACACAAGAGCGCAGACCTCTAACGGGTCGCTTTATATCGCCGTGCAAGAGGCTGACGGCGCGGTTATATTCTGCGATAAGAACGGCAAGACTCTTCGAGAATATGCCTACACGTTCAATGAGGACTCGTACGCGTCCAACGATATAACTGTCCTGTCTTCACACCTAATAACAGCACCTATTGATTCGGCGTTTTTAACAGGCACGGCCTCCGATGACTCAAATTGGTTATTCACCTTGAACGCTGATGGATCAGCATCGATATTGAATAAGTTAAGGGCGCAGGATATTAACGCTTTTACATCAATGACGTTAGCTACACCCTTTAACGTGGGCACTAAAATGGAAGCGATTGAGGTGGTTGATGAAGAGGCTTATTTTATTGTTAAGAGATATGACTCGAGCAATGCTGAGGTATCAACCATAGAAAAGCTAGACTTCAATTATCTTACTGACGGATCGGTAGCGGGTACGGCAACAGCGGGCAAGCTAGCTGGTTTAACTCACTTGATAGGATTTGAGGTTAGCGTGCTGGGCGATGGCGCAGTGCTTCCCAAGAGAGTGGTTGATGGCGATGGAGAAATAACGCTAACTGCCAGTGAGTTGGCTAATCACACCAACTTTGAAGCTGGTATTAATTTTGTACCCACTATTCAGCCGATGCCGTCTAACACCAATATTGGCAGCGGCGAAAACTTTATGCGTATTAAGCGCGTGGTTAGAGTGAGCTTACGAGTTTACGAAACAAAAGGACTTTATATGGACGGCGTTCCTGTGCCAGTACGTTCGTTTGGATCGATGACATTAGATCAACCTGCTACCCCGTTTACTGGTATAGTTGATGATATATATGCCGTAGATGGATGGACTAGGGACGAGATGCCTATCTTTACTTGTCCAGACCCAACACCAATGCACATACAAGCATTAGAGCTAGAGATTGAATCATCGTGAATGTGGTTGGAATGCAAAACGAGGTGGCGCTATTGCCGCAAGTTATGCCTGATGTTGTTCATCGTTTCGCGGATGGATGTTATTCGCGTGAAGTAACAATGCTAAAAGGTTGCCTGGGGGTGGGCGCATTACATAAGACCAATCACCACTTTATTTTATCTAAAGGTAAAATATTGGTTAAGAATGGAAATGTAGATGAAATACTGGTTGCGCCACATCATTCTATAACTCGGCCAGGCGATAAGCGTTCTATATTCGCAATGGAGGATAGCGTAATTACTACCTTTCATGTAACAGAGCTCACCGACGTTGAAGCTATCGGTGAGCTGATTTTAGGGGAAGAGTTATGAGCTGGTTTATAGTAGGCGCTGTTGTCGTTAGCGGTTTGGTTACTGCTGATGCACAGAAGAAAGCAGGGCAACAGCAACAATACGATATTGAGCGACAAGCTGAAACAGAAAAACTGTCGGCTGAGAATGAAGAGATTAAGCGCAGGGAAAGATTAAACAAAGTGCTGTCTTCTAATATTCAATCGGTTGCTGCTGGTGGAAATACAGAGGGAAGCATTAAAGCGGTTGCGCTTAAAAGTGCAAAAAATGCATCTAGTTCCGAAGGGGCAGAGTCGTTAAGTCAAAGGTTAAGGCAAGATATGCTTAAACGAGAAGGAAGCGCCGCTCGCCGTTCGGGAAATTCTCAGGCGGCATCAACGTTATTAAATACTGGAATTTCCGCGTATAAAGTGAGCAAGTAAATGTTTCAGAAAATAGAAAAATACGGAACTATTAACCCTATTTCTGCTGGGAATAGTGCCAGTTCAGAACGCATAAAGTCGCTTGCTAATCTAGGTAAAGCCGTACAGTCAATAGCTTTTGATGTTGGCCGAAAGAAAAGAGTCAAAGAGGGTCAAATTGAAGGTGCTAAGGCTGGTACTGAGGCGGCAGAAAGTGGTGTTGCACCAGAAGAAAAAGGCAGTTTTAAGTTCTTCGATGAATCATTCAATGACGCACAGCAAGGCGCTTACCTTGCCTCTATGGATAATCAGGCCATAACAAAGTTGGGCGAGCTAGAATCGCAATTTGAATATGATGTTGAAGGTTATCGGAAAACATCCAAAGGGATGCTTGATGGATTAGTCAAGAACGTACCAGAAGCTTATCGACAGCCATTAACTGAGTCTATTAATAATTATATTACTCGCGGAAGTATGCGTGTTAATAGTAATACAGTTAAACGCGGACAAGAAGAATCTAAAAGCGAGTTGATAGGGGCTATCGATACATATGGGCGCAAAGCCTCGGCGGATGCTAGAAACGGCGACAATGAAGCCAAAGAAGATTCTTTGTTAAAGCTCAAAATGTCTGCTGATGCGCTAGTTGAAAGCGGCGTATGGTCTAAAGAGCAAGCGAAAGAAAATGTACGCCGCGCAAAGAATGAGACTATTGAGCAAGAATACCTACAGATCGTTGATGATATGCCAATGGCGGAAGCTATCAAGGCTATCGAGCAAGGCGAGAAACACGTCCCTGCTGGCTTTAGTGCTGATGAGTGGGACACCACAATGGCTAGGGCTAACACAAGCCTACAGCGGCGCATAACGGAAGAGAAAAAAGCTAAGGCTGTCAATTTAGATGTATACCGTGACAGGGATGCGGCACTACAGATTGCCATGAAGACCGGCGAAGGTGATAGTGATTCCATGATGCGTGAGGCCACAACCCTATTTAATGCGGGTTATTACAAGCCAACGAAATACGCAGGAATGATAGGCACAATTTATAACGACCTAAAGAAAGTGGAGCAGGTTTGGGATAGAGTCGGTGGCGATAAAGGTGTTGTAGTTGACCCAGCCACAGTAGATAAAATCTATAACAAAGATGTATCGGGACTTGATGATAGTAAAAAGGTTCAATTTGCCATTAGTACAAACCTAGTCCCGGACTCACTGAAAAAAGAGATTGTTAATGGGTTGCGCTCTCAAGATATGAATATGATCGCAAAGAATGCCGACATGATCGCACGCCTAGATGATGTGCCTGGGCTTAAAGACCCGTTTTCTCCAGAGGATAGAGCTTTCGCTGACACAGTGAACAACTTGGCTCCTTATGTTGGCGCTCAGGAGGCTGCAAAGATGGCAATGTTGATGACAGACCCAAGAGATAATGATCGTATCGCATCTCGAAAGCAAGAGCTAAAAGATGATTTTAAGGTGAAGGATTACAGGGAAAAGGGTGCAGATTCCCTCGAATCATGGGTTCCGTTTAGTGGGGGTGTAAATGCTATGGATATCCCATTGATAGGAAATGAATATAAAAACTTATTCGAGTCTCACTATGTGGCCGGAATGAGTAAAGATGAGGCGCATGAGGTGACCAAAAAGCTAATGAAAAAGGCTTTCACTAAATGGAACGGCCACACCATGAAGAATAGCCCAGACAAGTTTTACTCTGTCGATGGCGATTCTGATTGGATAAAGAAAGACTTGATCAAGGAGATTGTAACAACCACTACCGATTCCGGTGTTTTAGATGTTCGTTTAATATCTGATGACAGAACAGACAGGGAGGCGGTAGCTGGCAGGCCAACGTATAGGGTTCACTACAGGACGGCAAGAGGCTGGGATTATCTTGTTGATAGTAAAGGTCAGTATGGTCGATATTATCCTGATATTGACAGTAAACGGAAAGAGGTTGATGCAGAGAAAGCTGATAGCGTGAAAGTCATTATAGATAGAGCTAGAGACACAACCAAAAATGATAAGGCTTTAGAAGCTATATCTAAAAGCGGAGCGTTTTAATGCCTATAATTCCTGATGATCAAATGCAATATAATATTGATAAAGCTGTTGATTATGTTGCGCCCGATGAAGATTACACTTTTAAAGAAAAATTAATTGCTTCTTATCGCGTTGACAATGAGGTTGGCTCGTTCTTTTCTCAGGTATCTAATTTACCTGACACTACAATAAGCGCCGACTTTAACCCTTATGATCATTTAAGCGATGAAGAAAAGACGGACGAGAATTTTGCGCATCATGTGTCTTTTGCTAATAGCGTGCAAGAAATGGATGCGGTAAGGGAGCAAATAAAGCAAGAGCGCACAGACAGGGAAAAGCTAACAGGTATGGACGGCTTTGCGGCAAGCCTTCTTAATGGTGCGGTAAGCCCGATGAACGCAATACCTTTTGGTGGTTCAGCTTACAAGGCTTATAAGTCAGGTAGCATACTTAAAGGGGCTTTCGCTACTGGCGTAGTTACTGCTGGATCAGTGGGGGCGCAAGAAATGGCCTTGCACATGACTCAATTGGAGCGGACAGGCGAGGAAAGCGCGGCAAATATGACCGGCGCTTTTTTACTTGGTGGCATTCTTGGTGGTGGATCGGCTGCGCTTAGTAGAAAGTTCACTCCTGCACAGATTGCAGAAGTAGAAAAGACTATGGATATCGACAATCCGGATGTAAACACCATTGTTCCGAAAGGGGATAAGTCTGTTGGCGCTGCTGAAACATGGGGTGATGTACAGGTTAAAGGTAAGTTTGTTCGCGGGGCATTAAAAGCCTTGCGCAGTATCGACCCGTTAGCGCGTGTAATGACTTCTGAATCTCAGTCAGTGAGAAAATACGGCGCTAGATTAGCGGAAAATCCTTTAGAAGTTGAAGGATTTAATGGTATGTCGGTTGAGCAGAAGGTTAAAACAAGACAATCAATGCTATTCAACCAAGGCATGATGGCGAGCCGAGACCAATTTGACTTGATGCGTAAGTCTGGCATTAATATGCCGCGCAAAAAGTTCAATTCATTAGTCTCCAAGGCGGTTAGGAATCCCGACTCGGTTGATAATAAGTTTATTAGAAAGGCTGCCGACTCATGGGTAGAGAAAACCTATAAGCCAGCCACCAAAGAAGCGATAGACGCAAAGCTTTTAGGTGATGACATGGAAGTTGAAACGGCCTATCGGTACCTAAACCGCCGTTGGAATAAGAATAAGCTCACAGGCGAAATGGATAAGTTTATAAAGGTAACTGCGGATTGGTTAAAGACTGAGCGAGCAGACCTTGATGCTGAGGAATTAAAAGATTTAGCGCAGCAAATAGGCTATAAGATTGTAGGCTCTCCTGATGGAACATTTAAGTATGATCAAGAGGTTGTAGTCAGTGGTGGCGGGAAAGGTGGTGGCGGTAACTTACGCGCCCCATTTAAAGCGAGAGCTTTTAAAATTCCTGACGAGTTGGTTGAGGAATTCCTAGAAAATGATATTGAAGAGCTTGCTCAAATATACCTTCGTCATACCGTTCCTGATACTGAATTGGTGAAAGAGTTTGGCCCTGACATAGAAAACGCTCTTTCTTTTGAGAATATAAAGCAAGATATTCGAGATGATTACGGACGGTTGATGACTGACGCTAAAACACCAGCATCAAGAACTAAACTACAAAAGAAGATGGATGCTGACATCGAAGCCCTTGCTGGTATGCGTGACAGAATACGAGGCACTTATGATCTACCTACTGGCCCTACATGGGGGAGGCGTTTTAATGCGGCATTTAGAAACCTGAATTACGTTCGGTTGATGGGTGGCGTTGTTGCATCATCCGTCCCTGACGTTGGCAAGGTGGTTATGGCGGAGGGCTTTATGCGTGCCTTTGGTGATGGTTTCGCGCCAATGGTTCGGAATATCAAAACCATCAACCCATGGAAAACTACTGGACCAATTAGCGAAGTAAAGAGAGAGATACGTTATTATGGTATAGCTGCTGAGACTGTAACCTCCGGTCGAGTTGAGGCAATATCAGATATCAATGATTATGCGTTAGGCGGTACGATGCTGGAAAGGGGGTTGCAATGGGTTTCAAGTCATTTTGGAAACATAATGGTAATGAATCAGTGGAATGATATGATGAAAACCACTCACGCTTTAGCAATGCAAGCGCGGGTGTTCGATGATCTGGCCGCTGGCAATTTCGATAATAGATTGTCTAAGCTGGGAATAGCTGAGCATGAAGCGAAAGAGATATATGCTTTAGCAAAAAAACACGGCGGTAAGATTAAAGGGGCGAGAGTATTCCGTCCTGAAAAATGGGAAAATCAAGATATGGCTTTCCTATGGGCTTCCGCATTGCGTAAAGAGTCCGACCGGGTTGTCATAGTGCCGGGGCAAGAAAAGCCCCTATACATGTCAAGGGATACAGGACAAACAATCTTACAGTTCAGATCGTTTATGTTGTCGTCAACACAGCGTACAATGCTTGCGACATTGCAAGGGCAAGAAGAAAACGCTCTAGGCGGCTTACTGCTAATGACCGGCATGGGTTCAATGGTTTACGCATTCAAACAGTGGGACGCAGGGCGGGAAATATCTGATGATCCTATGGTTTGGGCGGCAGAGGGTATCGATAGGTCAGGCGCATTAGGCATACTTATGGAAGCGTCCAACACTGCGGAAAAATTAAGCGGAAATAGATTTGGGCTGAGGTCTGCAATGGGTATAGCTGAACCAGCTTCAAGGTTTGCGTCAAGGTCAGAATATGAATCAGCGCTAGGTCCAACATACGGAAGCTTGGTTCCTAATATTATCAGAGGGCTTCAAGCTGGTACTGGCGGCAATGATTGGGCAGAAAGCGACAGTAGAGCGGTAAGAAGAATGCTACCGTTTCAAAATATGATGTTATTGCGTAGGGGGATAGATGCGACAGAGAAGTTTGCGCATGAAGCGGTATTTGAATAAAATTAACCTATTGAAGAACGGCGACATATTGGAGTTTGCACAATGACCATACAGAATAACCCAACACGAAACCAGTACACCGCTACAGGTGGGCAGACTGTTTTTAATTACAACTTTGAGATTATATCTACTGGTGATATTTCGGTCTTTAAAGGTGACACGCGATTAGCCATATCAACTGACTACACTTTAACAGGCGTGGGGAATGAGAGCGGCGGCACAGTAACTTTGGTCGTTGGCGCTACTACAGGCGATATAATCACCATATATAGATCAACAGTTCCCGAAAGATTGACGGACTACCAGAACAGCGGCGACTTTCTAGCTGATGAAGTTAACTCAGACTTCGATAGATTGTGGGCGGTAACTCAGGAGCAATCAACGTCATCTGATTTCTTTTTGCAGTTAAAG
>Ga0206127_1004783_pt1 | contig 11749 bp, 14 predicted proteins | sample Helgoland_Spring_6_FD_148646 | JGI IMG/M metagenome (GOLD analysis project Ga0206127, IMG submission 148646) | Pelagic subsurface seawater microbial communities from Kabeltonne, Helgoland, North Sea - Helgoland_Spring_Bloom_20160419_1 | ecosystem: Environmental > Aquatic > Marine > Epipelagic ...
TTCGCGGTGGCGCTGATCTTCTGGCGTAAGCTTAACCCGGTGATCCTGGCATTGGCGGTTGGTGTCGTTCGATCAGGCTATTTTCAGGCCACCCTGCGTGATCATTGGGAGCGGTTGGAGATCCCCGCGCCTAACGTCTTCGATACGTTTTGGCCCGCCTTCGTCGCCGCATTGGTGCTGTTTTCTGCGGGGCATGCGATGATGGGAATGGTAAAAGCATGGGCACCAGCACACTAACTGTTAGGATCAAGCGCGCTGAGGGGCTGGTGAGGAGGTTAGAAGCAGCGCTGGCTGACCCCAACCTGAGCTCGGCGCGGCAGGAGACCGCACAACTGGCGCTGCGGGGAACACGGCACCTTCTCGACCAGCGGAAAGCACAGCAGATGGCAATCAGTGCCGTGCCGGAAAAGAGCCTACGCCCCCGATGATCCCGCCTTGTCGCCGGTACCGTCGTCTATATCCACAATCTCTACCACTTTCTGTCCTGGGTGAACGTATTCGTATCCGTGGTTTTGCCGCGCATCGATGTGAACCGAGACGGGTGAAACCTTTCCGTCACTGGCGAAGAATTCCACCATCCTTGCGCGGACCGTTTCGCTCTTTGAGTTCAGCATCAACTCCATGCCAATCTCAAAGGCTCGAGCTTTGTACATCGATTTGTCAGCCTCAACGCTGGCCACAAATTCGAGTTGTACCGCTTGAAGGTAATCGCGCACCGCCGGCCGCTTCATGGCCTTGTGATAGCCTTGAGGGCTCATTCCAGCCTCTTCGCATGCTGTGGCAATCGTCTTGCCCTGTTTGACACGGAGGTCGATTGCATGACGCAGCGCGGCACGTATACGCATTGGGCGAGACGGGATTTCAGTCAGATTTGTCATGAAGTCACTTTGCCATCTCAATACCCTGGATCACATGCACCGTAATTCGCATGATGCGATGTGCTGGGAGGGCCGTCAGGAGACGCACAGGGGCTTAAAGGTTTAGCCGACGGTGGCTATCAGGGTCAGGAGCGCAAGAAACCCTGTGAGCAGGGTAAATTGATGTGAACGGTTGATAACGAACCAGCCGCTATCTGTGAGGCGGTACATCGGGGTTGTGTCTGTAAATATATCGCCTTGCGGCAACGCCCCTTTGGGCGACAGCTTCCCTGTTGGGATGGCGTGATCGATCTGCTCAACCCAGCCTCGCATGTAGCATGTTTTCAGGTGCGCGTCGGTTTCGTCGTCAATCGCCAACGCCTTTTCGATGACCCAGACGTTTCCGGGCTGTAGGATCAACGCGACCCTCTGGCGAGCGAGCTTCCGCAAAACTCGCCTGATTTGCCGTTCTCTGCACATGTCTTCAAACATATTCGTTTAGCTCTGTTGGTGATCGTAGCTTCCAACAATACCCTTTTACCGACTACATCCGGTTGGTGACGCTGAGGAAGGCCTGAAAAAGAAACAAGGGCGCGGTTTCCCGACACCCTTGCAGCTATCTCCCCTCGCGGGGCGACGGACACCCGTTAGGGGCCGCATATGCAGTCATAAGTAGCTACTCGTGACTGCAGAGTCAAGAAACCCTACTCGCGAGGTGTTGGGATTTGGGATCTCACAAGTCGTAGAATCGCTGTGAAGTCATCTTCAGGGATTGTTGGGGCTTTACCGTCCACAAGCGTCAGGCGGGACACTGACAGCGTTGTGACGTGACTGCATATGGCCCATGAAGTGCCGCCCTCGGGAAGTGCAGAAGGGAAGGCATGGGCGAGCTTGTTGTCTGGCTGCGCTTTGGTGGACAGAGGCACGACAGTCACCACCCCGTGAAGATGTGCTTTGGGCGATATGATCACCACAGGCCGTGTCTTCCAAAATTCAGGTAGCAAAGCATCTTTGGGAAATTCGCACCAGTAAACCCGCCGAGGCTTAGGGGCGGCAACAATCTGTGGGGCGCGTCGGGGGGGTGTATCGCCGTTATCAATCACCTTGGATACTCGGGCCGCGGTCTTTGAGGGGAGCAGCAAATCTGACGCCCTCAGGCCCACCGTTCGAAGGGACAAATATTACCCCTCTTACTTCAAAGAATTGCCTCAACGCCCGCAGGGTGGACTTGCTGGCGCTACCGCCCTCCTTTTCTGCCGAGTTGATTGTGTTCTTGTGAAGTCCGGTTGCCTCAGAGAGTGCTGGGTTCGACATGTTCAAGGCCGCTTTTGCCAAGCGTATTTGAAGAGGGCTAATGTCTGTGGTTTGCGTGTTTTCCATATTAGTCCTGTTTTGTGCTAATAACACAAATAAATGTTGACGACATATTGTTATCGGTCTAAATATGTACCAACAGCACAAATTATTCAAGAGGTCGAAAACGCCACATGCAGTGAGCGCTGAGGAAATGTGCGCCGACTGACAAGCTGTTCGAAACATTTCAGCACGAAAACGCAAAGGGTATCCGAGATGCAAGAGATCAATAGAAGCCGTCGAAACCTGCTGAAGGTTCTTCCATTATCAGGAGTGGCTGCAGCAGTTCCGAGTTTCACCCGCGCCGACACCACCCCAAGCTACGAACGAGCTCGTATGCTGCAGGTTATTGAACAGCTGGAACGATTTCAGGACTGGGAAACGACTAGTGCGGCTGCGGCCAAAGCTTTTGCGGCATGGCAAATGCGCAAAGCTTTAGGCTGTGAGTTGCCTGATCCTAAAATTGCTCAGATGCATATCGACCTTCAACGTCAGAAGTTTGAAGTTTGTCGAGAGGAAACGTGGTTCAAGCAAGATCAAGAAGCTGGGGCAAACTACAATATTGCCCCAGCCGAAAAGTCTTTGATGTAAAATCCACGTCTCCGGCGGTTACTTAATCGGGTTCACTTCCCAAACATATTTCCTAAGCTCGGTGCCCGATCCGGTATCGGGCTGCCGGGCATCCACCAAGAACCCGAACCGTAGAGGTTCTTCTGGGCCGTGGCCTTCTTGCGGAAGTCCCGCTCGGCGTCGGGGTCGAGGAAGCTGTGCAGCTGGTCGGCAACCAGCCGGTCGAACGCTGGCCCGATAGCCGGTGTCTGCCCCATTGGCATGTATCGCTTGATGGCCGTCGACAGCTCTTTCGGCAGGTTGGTGTCTTCGCCCATAGCAAACTGCCATGCGTTCTTGATCGTGAGGTTCCATGCGTCTTGCGCGACCTGCGGCATCGGGCCCGCCGCGTAGGACGCAAGCCCCCCTCCCCATGATGTCTGACCAGCTGATATGAGATCCCCGACAACAGCGAAACCGCCGCCCTTGAGCCCTGCGCGCGCCCAGAACATGCCATCTGTCATATCTTGGGGGTCATTGCCCTTGATGATTTCCGCGAGCTGCAGCGACACTGCGCCCAAGGCGGTAGCCCCGCCAACGAGGTTGGCCGCATAGCCAATCTTACCGGCCAAGGAAGGCTGCGCCATCGTGCGCCGCCATTGGTTCACGGTGAAAGTCATCGCAAAGGATTTGAACATCAGACCGGATTTGACGATCTCATAGGTGAAGCTTCCAGGAGGATTATCAAAGGCCGAAGGATCGAACATCCCCCGCGCCAACAGGCTTTGCGTAGGAACGGCGAACTCGGTTTGCTCTTCGATCATGCCTTGGATTTTGAAGAAAATATCTTCTGCCTGATCGTATGGCAGGTCAGTGGCCTCACGCCAGTAGATCGGGCTGGCGAAGGTGGCCCCATTGCCCGCGGTGAACATATGCTCTGCCCGCGTGAACTGCGCCCAATCGTCGTCTGTCACCCCTACATCTCGCAGCGCCTTTTTAAGGGGGGCGTCGACATCAGACAGCGTGCGGCCGGCGTTGGCAGCCATCAGGCCAGCCATCTCCATCTGGAAGGCGATACGCCCCGCATCAGTCCAACCGGAAAGGCCCTGAATGCGCATCGAGGCGCTGGAAAGGCGCTCTGCTACTTCGCCTGGGGGAACCTCGCTCTGGAACCGTGCAAGCGCAATGCCGGGGTCTGCCAGTGTATCGGCCACCCACCCGGCGCGAAGGGCGTCATCCTTGGTCATACTGTCCGACATCATCTTGACGTGGCGGGATAGGACGTTGCCGGGGTTCATGCCCATCTGCTGCGCTGCTAGGCGCACCGTGTTCGTATCTGACAGGGAGGCGATGATAGCCCGATCGAGGAACGCCGATGTCAGGACGTGGCGCGTCGAGGACAGGAACGTCGACACATAATCCTGCCAAAGCGTTTCCGCCTGCCCGCCGCCGCTCTCCACACGGAACATGCGCCGCGCAAACTTGCCATTTCCCGCCACCTTGTCAGCATCCAGCCCCTCTTGGCGGGCGCGCTTCATTGCCAGCTGCTCTTGGTATTCGATACCCATGCCGGGGTTTGGGCCAAACTCACGCATTGCAACGATGTCACGGCTCATTTTGTGGACGTGGCCCATCAGGCTTTTGAAAGGATCTCCCGAACCGTATTTCTTGTTGTAATCAATCCACTGGTCCGCCGAATTGAAATGCAGGCTACGGCTTTCCGCACGGCGCTTATAGAGCGCTGATCCGGTCGGACGGCCATAGATCGCCTCTTGGCTTTCCTTGCCATATTTCAGGTTGTCGTAGATTTCGCGCAGAAAGCGCTGCTGCGTCTCCATGCTCGGGGGCGGTGCGCCCTCTGGCTGAAATGGCTTGCCCGTCATGTGATCCTCGATCTGGGACCATTTGAGGTTGGGGGCGATGTCCTGGAACCATTGATCGAAACCAGCCTTGGTCACGGCGCGACGGCTGTGGCTATGCGGCAGACCGTAATTGTCCAGCTGGCCGATGATCCCGCCCGCCTCGTTGAACATCAGGCGCATATCTTCCAGCGCCTCGCGGATACCCTTCGCCAGTGCGCCCGCCGCTTCATCACCTGTCGCCTCGCCGTGCAGCTCGCGCACGATATTCTTCATCTGGGCGGGTTTGGTCAGGCGACCGGCTATGTCGCGGTGGTGCTCTTTCAGGAACGATGACAACCGGCTGTTGAAGCGACGAACCAGCGAGCGCGATTTATAGTCCAGAGATTCAACCGTGGCCGTCTGGTGCTTGGCAAGATCCGGTGCCGAAGCGATGCCCTGCTGCAGCTTTCGCATGTTGGCGATACGGGCAAGGAACACATGGCGCTCTTCGCCCTGCTTCTTCTTGAACGCGGCCTTGGCATCTTCCCCGGCCAGAACCTCGGCGTTGTGCCGGCTGTATCCCTGCCGCTCGTACTTGTCGGCAGCCTCGCGCCAAACGTTCTGCGCATAGTCCGCCCAGAGACGGGCGTTCTCGCGTTTCTTAGCGTCTTCAATCTCGTCGACGGCATCATTCAGGCACTCGAGAAAACTCATACCCGTGTTCCCCCGCCAGAATTAACAAGCTGTGCCCGGTTAGGATTGCCGCGGCCTATCAGCGCTTCAATGGCCTCGCGCACTGCCTCAGCACGGGTCAGGCCACGAGCAACGCAGTGCTTATCCAGACTGGCTACAAGGTCATGGTCCAAGCGAAATGAAAAATTTTTACGGGGCATGAGCATATCTCCATGTGATTACGGAGACAGAGCTACAGGCCTAAACCCGCACTCCAGATGCACCAGCGTATTACGGCGGCAAAATTGTGTAAGCCGCGAGGGTGGAAGACGACTAGCGGCTACACCCGGGCGGATTTACCCCCCACCCCCCTCCGATCGAGCCCCCCCTACCCCCTCCGATGCCCAGAGGATCGCCAAGAGTCAGCCGGCGTCCATACTTGAATGGTTGCATGCATGCCTTCATGCTTTCACCCAGTCATTTGGTCAGAAGAATTCAGGGCGCTCCCTATTCATTCTGGAGGGGCGCGGTCGGTCTTTGGCAGCCACATCGGAGTATTGCCGTCGCTTGGTGATCCATGCCCGGACATCGGCCTTTATGGTCTGGCCAATAATCCCGCACACTGTGGGGAACCCCTCGGCTTCCAGCATTGCCCTGTTCTTTCGAAACCAGCCGGTGCTTTTCCCAAGAACCGTGGCGCACCAAGCATTGCTGCCATACTCAGACAGTGGGTCAAACGTTTGGTCTGCCTTCGGCTTACTCACTATGCATTACATGCATGCATGCCTGCATTCTTATCGATCGGGAGTATATGCGGCTATCGCTCTCTCAATGATTTCAGCAATCGGCACGTCTTCAGCTTCGGCGAGATCTTCAATCCTCTGGCGGGTGCTGGGTTTCATTCTGATCGACATCTGATCAGAGCGCCGCTCTGCTTTTGGCTTGCGCTGCACTGCTCCACGCTGCGGAATGCCGGTATCCTTTGGGGTGTTGGCGGTGTCGATCATGCCGCCGAGGTCCATGCCTTTTTTCATTCTAGGAGCCCTTTCACGTAATCCCATGCGGCGGTCATTTCTTGCGCAGCCTTGCTGTCGCTTGTCTCGATGACGCCTAGTCCAGACGCGCCGGTTTCAGCGTAGACAACCCGTTGTGCGATATTCACCGGTGCCACTCGGCCATGTTGAGCCAGCACTCGCGCAGCTTCCTCTGTGAGTTTTGCCCGTGGCGTTTGGGACATGACGAAGGCAAAGGGAACGCGCGCTGAGTTGAGTGCGCCTATGGTCGCCCCTACGGCTCGCAGGTCGTCGGGCGAAGGGCGTACGGGGATCAGCGCAAGATCGGCGATAGCCAGCGTATCCGCCAGCCACGCGGGGGCCGCAGGTGGCGTGTCTATTACGACCAAATCAAACTGCTGCCTTGCGGCCTCGATCGTTTCCTTAAGGGCGTGAGGGGCTGGGTCGGAATTCAGCATCATCGGGGCGTCGACTTCTCGCGCCTGCCACCATTGCCTGAGGCTTTGCTGAGGATCCAGATCGAGACATAAGACGCGCTTCCCATCTTGTGCGGCTGCTACGGCGATGTTCCTAGCGAGGGTCGTTTTCCCCGCCCCGCCTTTTTGAGCTGCGATGCAGATTGTGTGCATGTTGTTCCTCTCTCGCTTGCACCAAAGGGAAACACCAGAACGATAGGAAAAGCAAGAAAATGCTTGCCAGCATGCATGCATGCATACTAACCGTAAAAGAACACTATCGACGTAGGGGGTTTATACGCATGAAAAACTTGAGCTTTCGCCTATCGACGGCACTCGGCATTTGGCTGCTAGGGGCATCGGTGACCCACTCTCAAACAATGATTGTCGGAGAGAGCTTCGAGCCAACACAGGGGCAATGCCTAGCCGCGTTGGAGAAGGGGGCGCTTATTCCCTTGGGCGAACCAGATGGGAAATGGCGCGCGCGAACCTATTCCTATCATAAAGGCAGCGTGTTTTTGATCATCATTCAGGGCGCGACCATCTCATGCCAGGCGTGGGAGATTTAGTATGATTTTCATCACCTACCTTCGGGTCAGCACTGATCGACAAGGCAAGAGCGGTCTCGGACTTGAGGCACAGCGCAAAGCTGTGCTGGACTATGTAGCCGGCAAGGGGGAAATCGCGGCCGAGTTCGTAGAGGTCGAGAGCGGCAAGCGTGATGATCGTCCCCAGCTTGCCCGCGCCTTGGCAGAGGCCAAGCGGCTCGGCGCGGTCCTGTTGATTGCTAAGCTGGACCGGCTGGCCCGGAATGTCGCCTTCATTGCCAACCTTCTGGAAAGCGGTGCTGATATTGCGGCGGCGGATATGCCCGAGGCAAACCGCTTCCTGTTGCACGTCATGGCCGCTGTAGCGGAGCATGAGGCCCAAGCCATATCTGACCGTACACGGGCGGCACTGGCCGCCGCCAGCGCTCGAGGTGTCAAGCTCGGATGGTCTATCCCTGAAAGGGCGGGGGAGCAGCTGGCCGCCTCCCGCAAGGGGGCTGCGAAGAACACTGCCAAGGCAGAACAGCACGCGGCCAACGTCCTGCCCATAATCCAGCAGATTGCAGTGGGCGGGGCATCCCTCCGGCAGATCGCGGCAGTCCTGAATGAACGCGGCATCAAGACAGCCCGGGGCGGGCTATGGTATGCGGCAACGGTGAAGAACATCCTAGCACGTCAGCAGGAAGCAAAGGCAACGGCAGCATGAGCACCCCTAAAGAACAACTCGACCTGTTTGTTGCTCTGGTGGGTGATGTCCCGCTCCGGGATGACAAGGAAATGATGAGCGCCCCCATGGTGTCTATCGCTAAGCGAGGACAGCGCCGTATCGAATGGGAAGGGCCCAGCGGTCAGCAGGTTGTCATTACTTCAACGGAGGGTGATGACATTGCGACGATCTGGGATTTCGACCTAGTGATCTGGGCTATCTCACAACTGAACACGGCAATGGAGCTCGGTGAAAAGCCCGCACAGACAATCTCTTTCCGTCCGTACGACCTCATGAAGTCGATAAGATGGTGCGACAGCATGGGCAGGGTCGGAGGGCGCGAGTATGAGCGATTTAAGGCCGCGATGAACCGCCTGCGGGCGACCAGGATCAGAACGACCATTCGACGCCATGATCGCAAAGACCGCCACGAAGACTTCAACCTGATCTCGGACTTCACGCTTGATGAGATAACTGACGGGAACGGAAGCACTAAGCCGCTTGGCGCACAGATGACTGTGCCCACGTGGATTTACCGGGCCGTGACAAGCAGCCGAAAAGAAGTCCTGAGCATCACCCCGCTTTACTTCGACCTGACCAGTGGTCTCGATCGCTTCCTATATCGTTTGGCTCGCCGCCATGCTGGCAATGGTCTGGATAACAAAAACGGCTGGGTGTTCTCCTTTCGAGACCTCCACAAAAGGTCAGGTTCGCAGATGCGCTACGCCGACTTTGCGAAAGCGCTCAGAAAGGCGATCCAAGCAGAGAAGATCCCGACCTACGAGCTGGTAGAAGAGAAGGGAGCGAACGGCGACCCAGTTCTTCGTATGCGATACCGCCGCCTTCTTCTGTGAGGCACGGGTTTTTACTCCCCCAACTCACGGGGTTTTACTCCCCCGCACACGGGTTTTTACTCCCCCAAGGGGTTCAGTACGCCTTTGATTGGTAATCAGGAATCCGGTTTTCGATTCGGCGTAACTTAATTTAACTATATATTCTTTAACGGAAACTTATCCACAGGCACAAAGCGCTCAGGCTGCTTTCCATGCGTTTCGCTAACGTCTGTGATGACCTGCACCCCCTCCGTGCATCCGCGATTTTCTTTAAGTGTGTTTCTCTCGGCTCATCAACAAAGGAGCCAGAAATATGAGCTATAAAGACGACGACCTGCTGACCGTTCCAGAGATTATAACCGAGCTACGCATCCATCGATCAACTTGGCAGAAGATGGTCACCGCGGGAACCACGCCGCCCATCGTAAAGTTCGGGAATGCTCAACGCATCCGGTACGGCGCGTACCGTGATTGGCTCAAGCAGAACGAAGCCAATAGCCAAGCCAGCTGACCAAGAACGAGAAAGCCCGCGACCTCTCCAAAGGTCACGGGCTTTTAGATGCAATTGGCCTGGCGGTCCTTGCGGGTGAACAACACAAATATAGGCTATCGTCCATATTTCCGCAACGAAAACCGTCCCGGCCCTGAATGGGAAACGGGCATTGAACGAGCCATATTATCCTGAACAGGATGAGCACCAGATACCGCTTGGGGTGAAATATGAAACCAAGCCTCTCTGGGCGGAGATCGAACTGACGTTTGGCGTCGGCGCAACAGGAGCGGCAGTTGTTATCGCAGCCTTCGAAGCTTCCTTCACGGGGCTCTCGGTTTCATACAGCCGCAACCGAAACTACTACGGACGCCACCGTCACCGGTTGCTGAAATATGAAGCCGTGTGCCAAGCGGTCGATCGGTTGGCGGCGGCAGGGTGGATACACCATTATAAGCAAGCGCCAGGTAATCGAGGGTGGCAAAGTGCCTTCGAGGCGACACCCGAGCTGATCGATACAATGCAGAATATCATGGCGGGAGAACCCCGGCTCAAGCTGGCCCGTTTGCCCCAAACTACCATTCTGCGGGACGAAAATGGAAAGCCCCTCGACTACAATCGCACGCGGCAGATCGATCGACAGGATCGAAAGACAGAAGGATTTAATGAGGCAATTTCGGCGGCAGAAATCAACCACGCCGAGCCGTCAAACGTGGTCGGTTTGCCGACCTTGGCTTGCCCGTTAGCGAGGATCCACAATAAGAACTTTGGACGCGGAGGGAGGTTCTACGCAATGGGAGCCAGCTGGCAAAATATCAAATCCGAAGCGCGGCGGGCGCTGACAATCGACGGCGAGCCTGCGGTCGAACTGGACTTCGACGGTATGCACATTGCCATGCTCTATGCTGAAGCTGGCTTACCTCTCCCTCAAGACTGCCATGACATTTCGGGTTGGCCTCGTAAGTTGGTGAAGGTGGCAACTTTCACCCTTATCAACGCCACCACTGAAAAGGCCGCGCGCATGTCCATTGCCCACAGCGAACACTTGGGCGAGCTTGCCGAGCCGGGAAGCCAAGATGCTATCGGAAAGGCGCGAGCACTCATCGAGGCGATTAAGAACAGACACGCCCCCATTGCCGGTCAACTGCACAGCGATGCAGGCGCGCGGCTGATGCGGAAAGATTCTGACATCGCAGAAGCAGTCATGGCCGAATTAATTTTGCGCCGGGGCATCGTAGCGCTGCCGATCCACGATAGCTTTCTGGTGCCAGCCTCCAAGCGCGACGAGCTTCAGGAAGCCATGATGGAGGCTGCACACAAAATCATGGGCGTCTATCTGAGCGTATCTGAGGCGGGTTCAAAATAGACCCTTAATGACGGCGCATCTTTTCCTTACCTATCAATGGTTTATTCCATTTCCATCTTACATATGGAGAGGGACGGGGGTGTGGTCGGCTTTCCAGCTCTCTCTGTCGCTTAGATGAATTTCAGTCTCCCGCCCGTGAAAAACTCCACTCCCCAGCCTTCGCCCTCCTCTCTGAGATCGCTCAAGCCCTGTATTTTAAGCCCTCTGAAAAATTTTCGGCTTCTGGTGGCTGGTTTCAGGGTGTCGCCTCTGGTCTCGTTGTTTCTGGCTTCTGGTGGGCCTCATGGTCCTTATGGTTCCCAAAGGGGGGCGCTACGCGCTCCTATGGTTCCATCCCTCCTAGGAAGTCTTTGCCTTCTTCTGCGATATCATTGTGGAGTTCATTCCGGCGGAACAGGTCTCGGAACCTTCGGAGGCTGGATGCCATTTCCGCACGCATATCGGAGAGCGCCATGACGAGAGGGCCAAGGGAACGCCATACAGGCCGCAGGAGGGCCGCGTGGGTGGCGTCTGTCACCTTGGGCATACCATCTGATCCCCGAGTGACTGTGCCCTCCCTGACGGCCTCCACAGCGGCTTGTAGGCCTGCAATGTGTGCTGATGCTTCCTGCTCCCTGATCGCAACCGCCGCTTCTCGTTCTATCAGGGCCGTTTCGCGGGCGGCCTGCTCGGCCTGTTGCTCCTGAAGTGCGCGGGTGCCATTGGTAAGGGCCTGCTGCTTCTCCTCCATTTGGGCCAGCCGTTCCTTTAACCGCCGTTCGTAGGTGGCCAGCGTCCTGACATTTGCCGCGGTCAGTTCCTCCTTTGCACGCATCTTCGTAATACGGCTTTGAAGCTTCTCGATCTCGGCCGCCTTCTTGCTGATCTCTTCGGGAAGATCGCTGTGCAGCTGTTGCACTGAACGATGAACGGTTTTCGAGAGGGGCTCGCCCTCGGCTATCCTCTGGGACTTGGGTTTGCCCCTGACAATCTGGGGGGCAAATTCTGCGATAGCCTGGGCGGCAACATCCTGCACCTGCTTTGCTATGCTCGGTGTCAGCACTTTCGAGAGTGGCGTCCCATCCGA